>FLSH01006740.1_pt1 | contig 15910 bp, 14 predicted proteins | sample 1550441 | NCBI WGS metagenome assembly FLSH01 (sample SAMEA4031756, study PRJEB14383) | metagenome | biome: human; feature: oral; material: saliva | place: Philippines | collected 2014 | reverse complement strand
GAACCAGTGACCCCCTCCTTGTAAGGGAGGTGCTCTCCCAACTGAGCTAATCGCCCATTTTCAAAATATATTAGATTGTAACAACGAACCACAAAAGAAAGTGGTGGGCGATACCGGTCTCGAACCAGTGACCCCCTCCTTGTAAGGGAGGTGCTCTCCCAACTGAGCTAATCGCCCGTTGTTGTGTCGTGCATTATAGGGATTTTTCATCGCCCGTCAAACGGATTTTCTCTTTTTATGATTTATTTGCCGATTTTTTATGCCAATTTGGCATTTTTTTCGGATTATTTGCCTTTAACCCATCTCTTAACAATAGTAAAATAGATAAATCTTTTCTTAAATATATCAATTAAATAGGCAATAAGATGAACATTGAACCCCTTTTCCCTTTAGATCCAAATGTAAAAGTTCGCACCCGCTTTGCTCCTAGTCCAACAGGTTATTTACACGTTGGCGGTGCGCGTACGGCACTTTATTCTTGGTTATACGCTAAACATTTCAATGGCGAATTTGTATTACGCATTGAAGATACTGACTTAGAACGCTCAACCCCGGAAGCTACTCAAGCAATCCTTGAGGGTATGGAATGGCTTAATCTTGCTTGGGAACACGGCCCTTACTTCCAAACGAAGCGTTTTGACCGCTACAATCAAGTAATCGACCAAATGATCGAACAAGGCTTGGCATACCGCTGCTATTGCACCAAAGAACGTTTAGAAGAACTTCGTCACACACAAGAACAAAACAAAGAAAAACCACGGTACGACCGCCGCTGCTTGCACGATCACAGCCATTCGGTTGATGAACCACACGTTGTACGCTTCAAAAACCCAACTGAAGGTTCAGTTGTATTCGATGATGCCGTGCGTGGTCGCATTGAAATTAGCAATAGCGAATTAGACGACTTAATTATTCGCCGTACCGATGGTTCACCAACCTACAACTTCTGTGTGGTGGTGGACGACTGGGATATGGGCATCACACACGTTGTACGCGGCGAAGACCACATCAATAACACTCCTCGCCAAATCAACATCTTAAAAGCATTGGGTGCACCCATTCCGACTTATGCACACGTTTCAATGATTAACGGCGACGACGGTCAAAAACTCTCAAAACGCCACGGTGCAGTAAGCGTAATGCAATACCGTGATGACGGCTACTTACCAGAAGCCCTCATTAACTACCTCGTGCGCTTAGGTTGGGGACACGGCGATCAAGAGATATTCACCCGTGAAGAGATGATCGAATTATTCGACATTCACTCGGTCAGCAAATCGGCAAGTGCGTTCAACACTGAAAAATTACAATGGTTGAATCAACATTATATGCGTAGCTTGCCTGCAGAACACGTTGCGAAATACCTTGAATGGCATATGGCAGAACAAGGTATCAACACCGCAAATGGGCCAGCTTTAGCAGAAATCATTCCTGTGTTAAGTGAACGTGCAAAAACCTTAAAAGAATTAGCTGCTACAAGCCGTTATTTCTATGAAGAGTTTGAAACTTACGATGAAAAAGCTGCAGCGAAAAACTTCAAACTTGAAGCGATTGCACCACTTGTAAAACTATTGGAAAAATTGACCGCTTTAACCGATTGGACAGTTGAAGTAATCCACGATGCGATGAACCAAACTGCCACTGAATTAGAAATCGGTATGGGCAAAGTGGGTATGCCATTCCGTTTAGCCGTAACGGGTTCAGGTCAATCGCCATCTATGGACATCACAGCAAAATTAGTCGGTCGTGAACGCACTCTTGCACGTGTACAAAAAGCAATCGACTTTATTCAAAAACAAGCATAATTTTAAGAATTACGCTTGACAGAATTTGTGGTGGAATTTATTATTTCAACCACTTACGGGGATATGGCTCAGTTGGGAGAGCGCTTGAATGGCATTCAAGAGGTCGTCGGTTCGATCCCGATTATCTCCACCAAATTCTAATTCTATATAGTATGATATAGTCCGATAAAGCCTTGATATATAATGTATCAAGGCTTTTTTGTTGTTCTAATAAGTCCGATAGAAACTGACCAAATCCACAAATTTTAGTAACACTAATAGTAACACCATGGTATGATAGACTCATATAGTGTTACTAAATCACTTATAACTCAATGATTTATAAAATAAATTTCTAATATTTTAGTGTTACTTCATTTTGGAGGTATTTAATGGCAAGAAGAGCTTCCCACAAAATTCGATACCTAAGCGGGTCAAAGAGAACCCCGAAGCCTTGAGCCAGAACGGTTTGAGGCTTTTTTATTAACCTAATCAAACCCGTCAAAGCCTAGATTTTAGTAGTACCTTTAGTAAGAGCATTTCCAATAGAAGAAAAGGCGTACAAAATTTGGTTAGATTATTCCGTTGGGAAACAAACACAGCAATAATTATCTATTAAATATGATTATTATTCACGAACTATTCGGCAATATTTAGAAAAGATGCTAACAGCATATTAAACCCGCTTAAAAACAAATCTTTAAAAAACAAAAGCCAATCTTCTGATAGATTGGCTTTATTGCTTATAATGAGTTATCAAATAGCTTATCTAACGAAATATCTAAGGCTTTCGCTATCTGAACTAGATTGATAACCGTGATATTACGCTCAGCACGTTCTACCATACCTATATAAGTACGGTGTAAACCTGCCAATTCTGCCAACTCTTCTTGCGAAAGTTCTTTTCGCACTCTTGCTAATTTGATCGACAAACCGAGCTGTTTTAATAACATTTTGCGTTCTTCTGTATTCATACTGATGACTTTATAAAAGACATCAATAATAAACTACATACTCTGCGTAGCATTTAAGAGCCTTGCTAGCATTTAAGCAAGATATAATTTATTTTTTTTGGATTACCCATCATTTTACTACTTATAGTATTCTTTTGTAGCCTTGAAAATTTTTGTAATGTCAATATATTGACACTCTACAATTTTCTGAGTACATTAAATAAACGGAAATTAAGTCCTCTTCTAGTTATTTTTTGTTGATAAAAGTATCTAGAAGAGGATTTTTTATTGCTTGCTTCTAGCCAAAATAAATAGGAGAAAATGATGGCATTCGAATGGGATTATTATGAAAAGTGGGATGAAATACGTAATAAATTGCAATCTTTAGGCATAGAAGAAAAATATGAAATCTATATTTTAGAAAGCCTTGAAGAGTATCGAATTAAAGATATGTATGATATGTTAAATAATCGTGATGTGCTTGCTTCAGCAAATGGACTTATGGTTTTTTCATATGAAAACTATGTTCATTTTATCAGAAACAGTGAAGATCCTTTCTTAGCTTCTTTCTATATTAAGTTTCCTATTAATCACCCTGCTGAAGGAAAAAGAACGTCTAACGTTATTTTTAGAGTTATTCATCTTATTTGTAATTTTTATGAAAAACGCTATTTGAAAGCCAATAAATCAGACACTTTTAGTAAAGATGTGGAAAGATATAGCTGCGAGATTAAGGTAAATTGCTTGGTGGGAGAGGTTATTGGAGTTTTGACAGTTTTGCAGAAGATTGTGAAGGGGCTATATTATTATGAGAAAGAGAATTTATAGTGGGCGTTTTTGCCCACTTTTAAAAATTAAATTTATAAAACTTGGATAAGCTCTTTTAAACGATTAAGTTTGGCAAGTTTAATATTTTGTTTTTCTTTAAAAGAAGAAATATCTCCGATAATAGCATTAGTAAGATGATTTATCGCAGATGCACTCGTTAAAAGAGCTTGCGATTCTATAATCTTTTTCTCCATACTATTTAAGAAAACAGGCTCTAATCCCATAGCCGGACTTACTGCATCACATAAGATTTTTTTGATATTTTCCATATCCGTATTAATCTCATTTACAATATCCTCCAATGAAGACGCTGATTTAGGCTGACTAATATAGCGATGAATGTCAATATCAAAAATACTATTCTCGCCAAAGAACATTTTTACTAGAGAATCTTTTTGAGATTCTAGAGAGTTGTTATTCTCTAATGGCTTGTCTTCTTGTTTTGTTAGCTTGTTTTTTATCCAATTAAAACCAGTTTTAACCTTTTCTGCAGATTGTAAAACCGTATTATGGTGAGTGTAATTATCTATAAAACTATCAATAATTTGATTCGTTCTTTTTAAAATAGACTCATATAGCCCTCCCTCTTTTTGAGTAAGAAGCAAGCTTATCATTTGATAATTTTTAGCATTTGAGTTTAACGCATAAAAATAGTCTAAATATAAAAAATCAACTTTTGCATTATTAAACTTTTTCTCTCTATCATCCCCACCTAGAGGTGAACTAAAAATATCAAAAACATGACGAGAATATCGATCAAAAAGGAAATTAAATTGATTGTGCTGTAAATGCTCTGGTTTAAATGGTAGCATAATTTCCTCTAATAAAGATTTTATCTTATTAGCATCAATAACTACATTTTCATGTTTAAGATTAGCAACTAAAGAATCAAGAATTTTATTTCTAATCTGAACTGTTTTTAATTTAGATAACTTCTCTAAACTATCAGAAAAGTCTTGTAAAATACTATCAAATTTCTTTTCTCTTGCTTTAGCATTTGTTTGAATAATTGATGTTTCATTTGTAATGCTCTTAATGCTAGATAACTTTTCTACATAATCTAATGTAATAGGCTGTAAAACATTTGTATTATTAATAGATTGACTGAATTCATGAGTTAGTGTTTTAATTCTATTAAACTCTCTCTTTATTTCTTTATTTACTGTTGCTAATGTTTCATGAATAGTTGATTCAACATTTTTGTTTAATTTATATCTTAGCTCTTCATCATTACTGGTATCTAATATTCCTTTATTAGCATCAATAATGCCACTTAAGATCTCTTTAATGAGAAGATGGTTTTCCTCTATTCTCTTAGTGAAGAAATCCAATCGTTTGGTTTGGTTAAAATCGATAATCTTTTCTCTAAAAAGATCAATATTCCCAGTTACATCAAGACCTGAAATTTCTTCATTATGTAATCCATATTCTTTTAATGCTCTTAATGCTGAGCCTGTAACTAAATTTTCAGGATTTAGTTGAAATTTAGTAATCTCATTTAATAGCTCTTTATCATTATATTCTGCTTGCTCTAATGTATTTGCCTTATCTTTTCTATTACCAAAAATAAAAAGTTTATCTTTTAATTCAATACCATTTTTACCTTTATAAGATAAAATCTCATAAACTGAACTAGTAAAACTAGGCTTAGATGCATCTGTTACAAAAATAACTACATCAGCCTTTTCTAGATAAGATTTGGCCTGATTCTTATGTTCTGATACAGGTGAGTCAAATCCTGGTACATCATAAATAATCGCATTCTTTAATTCAGCAAGATTACTTGTCTTGATCTTAATGCTTTTCGCACTTCGTGGCTTAGCCGTACTTTTACCATCTGCAAGTACTTCACCTGTAATATATTGGTTAATGATTTTATCAAAATCAGGATTTGTTAATTTATTTAAAATAATCGTCTCTCCTGTTAATGAAAATCTATTTTTATCTTTAAGAATAGCAACAATATCTTCATGAACAGGAATATAATTGATATTATCCCTATCTAATAATTCGCATTCGGATTCAAACTCTTCTAAAGATAAATTTCTAAAATCACTAGGGATTTTATTGATAGGATAGTTAATTGATTTTAACAATTTATTAAAAATTATATTAAATTCTTCTTCTGAATAAAGCTCAATAATCGCTTCTTCATGCTCTCCGTATTCAATAGTTGTTGATGTAAATGTGCAACGCTCTGTTGCAGAAGGAAGAAATGTACTCTTAATTAACGCATTTGCAAAAGTTGATTTTCCTGCTTTTTCGACACCAATAATAGCAATTTCTAAGTCATCTTTTTCTAAACGATTTTTATATTCTTGATTTATAGAAAAAGCGTCATTTAATGCTTTAAAGTTCTCCTCATTGAACAAACTATTTTCTTGATGATCTTCTAATATAGTTGAAAGCATCAAATTGCTTTTCTCCAGTTTTTCTAACAATACTGTTTTTTCCAATATAGCGTTACGCATAGTCTACTCCTAGAATTAAAGTGAGTTTATAATATACCTATTATTAAAAAATAAGGGCTAAAAAGCCCTTATCCTATCTTTAATAATTTACTTTATTGTTTTACCATACTGGTTATCAACTTGTTGTCCTTGTTTAAACATAAGGAATAATTGGAATAAAATAAGAATAAATGAAATAAAAATTGCTCCAAAATAATTGCTATTTATCAATCCAGCTGAATTAGTATACATGCCAATTATAATTATTGGTGCTTGTAACCAACCTGAATAACCTAAATCATGTAGTCTTCTTGTTGTAACTGAAATTGTGGATAATTTAAACAATAAAGAAACTAGAAAATCTATAATAAACGGCATATTACTTAATATTGAGAATATGATATCAAATAAAAGACTAACTGATGTCATTATCATAACAAAACTTGCATATTCAATACGATCAGCACGATCTTGATATTTGAATATCTTATTTAAATTACTATAGAATAATCTAAAACCATCATACTTTTTGATTAAATAAAAACTTCCTATAATATAAAATAAAAAGTATAAAAGAAAAATAAATCCAAAAAATATTTTAATGCTTTCCATATAAATTCCTATTTTTTAATTTTGGCTAAAATTTTTAACCAATATGGTTGTAGAAAAATTTTTACTTTCTCAACTAACTCCAATACCTTATTTTCAAAATTAGCAAGATTTTCAGATTGCTTAGGCATTTCTAATGGTATTGGTGCATCTGGATTTTTAGGATCTGCGCCATATTTGTTATAGAAACGTTGCCCATCTTTAAAGAATAAGAATAATAAAGGTGCAATAATTAACCAATTTGGAAGGAAAAGATAAATAGGGACTAAAACAATAAAGACCCACCAACCAAAAGTACCAATATCATGTAAGCGACGAACAGCACCTGCAATCCACATTACTGTAAATGGTAAAAACAATATAAAACTTAATGATGAAAGCATCATATGTTTTATACTTTCATTTTCATAATTTTTTGCATATTGATTAACTCCAGCCATAGTCCCATTGACTGAACCCGTTTGCAGCCATTCACTTAATCCAGCTTGTAATACAGCATCCATATATTCGCCAGATGATATTTGATGATGAAAGGCTCGATGAAAATCACCAAAGAAAATCTCAAATACTTTCACGGCTAAAAAGAAAGTAGCAATCAAAGCTAAAATACTGATTGTCGTGATGACAACAAATTCTATCCTACTCGCTCTGCCTGATACACTTCTCCAATTTTTTATTAATTCACTGATTAGCATAAAATCTCCTTAGATATTAGTAGTCAAAATTATTTTTCAATATATAAATACTCAATCATTCTAAATTACTACATAACACCTATTTAATTTCTATTACCCATCCATTGGAATAATTATATTGATATTTAACTTTACGTTTTCCTTTTTCTTGAAAGGTTACGAAAATTTTTTCACCTTCCTGTTTAGTTTTAATAGTTGTAATGTCATAACAGCTATTATGAAATATATCAGTAAAATTGCTCTCTTCTTGAAAATAGAATCCTACATAACAATTATTACCTCCGCTCCAAGCATACTTAAGATTAATTGTCCTGCCATTAATATTAAATGCTTTTTCAGTACGAGCAATATAACCACTATCTCCTAGCCATTCTTCTTCAAAAGAAACTTCATTACCATACTCTCCACCTACATTGGTAGTCTGATTTGTATTTTGTGTAGATAAATTAACAATTTTCTTTAATATTGAACGGTCAGGTAAGTCCTGAACAGATGACTGCAATTGAGCACAGCTAGTTAATAAGATGGGTAAGGTTATTAGAATAAATTTTTTCATAATCATAAATAATACTTTCCATTTTCTTTAAAAGACTTGAATGCTCTTTAGAATTTAGTAACCTTCAATTTTAATTCCTGTACCTTTTAGTATTCTGTTATATTCTCTAATATCACGATCTGTTGTTTTCGGTGTCCATTGCAATTCCCCGTCTTCATCATAAGAGTAAGATGAAGGTAACTCCATTCCTCCTATAACGACTTTTTTCTTACCTTTATTTGGATTCTTTTTCACACGAATAACATGACTGTTAGGATCTGTTGCAGTTTGTTTAACTTGTTCAGATGTCTTTAATTTTTCTGATTTTTTCGTGATTGGCTGTGTAAGCACTTGGGTAAACTGAGCAATTTCTTGGCTAGTACACCCAGCTAATCCAGCGATTGCTAGTGCAGAAAAAACAAATTTTTTCATTTTTTAATCCTTACAAAGAAACTAATGGTATCTATTTGATACAAATAGTATTCATATGTTAGCATAAAAGACCGCATTTCAGTCAATACACGCTGAAAAATAAATCGGTATTTTTTCTTATCAAAGGTCAAAAAGTATGAATAAAATCTACAAAGTGGTTAAAAACCAATCAGGCACGCAAGCGGTTGCATCGGAATTGGCGAAGGGGAAGCGAAAAGGTGTGGTGGTATCCTTCGTTACAATGACTCTTATGACATCAACATTTTTCTTATCAACCAATTCTCTAGCCGCCAATGTAAATGAAGGTGAGCATAACAAGATTACAAATGGTGAACAAGTGATAGCAATTGGTAATCAGAATGCAATTACAAATGCTAATTTTGAAACTTTAATAGGGTATAACCTAAGTAGCTCACATGATGAACTATACCGCTTAGGAGGTGGAAGTAATACTTTAATTGGCTCATCATCTAGTATTATAGGCTCTACAGGCTCTAGTCATAACATTGCTATGGGGACAGACATAACAGTTAGCAATAGTTCAGTAAGTCAAAGTATCGGCTTTAATGAAAATATTACTAATAGCACACGAAGTGCAATTATCGGCAGTTTTAGTTCGATTAAAGACAGTTCTGATTCTCATGCTATTGGGCAAGGAAATATTTCGAATAGTAATCACACAGGTTTGATCAGTCATGGTTCTTTTTCTTCTATTACTAACACCTCTAACGTTAGTGGATTCGGTAATTACATTAAAATTAACAATAGCTCAAACACAAGTTCAATGGGCTCTGTAGTAGTAGAAAATTCTACTAATGTATCTACTTTAGGTAACTCATTTATAAGAAGTGATTATTCTACTAATGCAACATTAATGGGAAGTCAATTATCGATTAATGAATCTGAGCGAGTGTCTTTATTCGGTCATAATTTAAGTAGTAGAAATTCGACTAATATATCTATACTAGGGGAGGATATTGATACAAAAGATTCTACAAAAATTTCATTATTAGGTAATAATTTGAAAAATATGGACTCAAGTAATTTATCAATTATTGGCAATGACATATGGGTAACTAATTCCCAAAACTCTACAATCATAGGTTCTAATTCTTTTATTAAAGATAGCTCTAATAGTAGTCTCATCGGTTCAAAATCATATATTTCGGAGTCCAAAAATTCTGTTGCATTAGGAAGTGGTAGTATTGTGAGCAAGCAGAATAATGTGGTGTCAATTGGTGCTGGTAAAGGAATGGCTGCTTTAGGTTATGTAGAAACGCGAAAAATTATTAATGTGACTGCTGGAGATCTTAATAGTAATTCAACTGATGTCGTAATTGGTTCTCAACTTCATGCAACAAATAAAGAAGTTGAAAAACTTAGCCAAAATCAAACCGCTCTTTCAGAAAAAATTGATACAGCAAATCAACGCAGTTTATTAGCTACTAATGCAGCTAATGCAGCTCAAACAACAGCAACACAGGCTGGTACCGATGCAGGTAATGCAATTCTTACAGCTAAAGAAGCCAAAACCACCGCAGAATCTGCGACACGAGCAGCAACTACCGCAGGTCAAACCGCCGACCGTGCGCAAGCCACAGCAACACGTGCATCAGCCACCGCTTTACAAGCAAGCATTACCGCTGGCAATGCAGAGCAGTTAGCTCAAGAAGCAAAAGAAAAAGCAGAGAAAGCACAAACTGGTTTAGTGACTGCAAATGCTGAAATTGCAAAAGTATCGGCAAATCAAACCGCTTTAACCGAAAAAACGAATGCGAATGAACAAGCGATTAATGGTTTAACAGGGCGTGTTGCGAACGTTGAAACGGCTGTACAAACCGCACAAGCTAAAGCGGATAACGCTGTTACGCAATCAACCGAAGCAAAAGCAACCGCAGAGCAAGCAAATAACAATGCCTCACAAGCAAAAGCAGATGCGCAAACCGCATTAAATACAGCGAATACGGCAAATGCTAACGCAAACAGTGCATTAACCCAAGCAAAAAGTGCGGTCAAAACTGCTCAAGAAAACACGGCACTTGCCAATCAAGCGATTGCAAAAGCAGAAAATGCAGAGCGTACCGCAACTAATGTACAAACAGTTGCAAGTGAAGCAAAAACCAACGCAGAGACTGCTATTGAGCGAGCAACCCTTGCTAACACGCAATCAGCTCAAGCATTAAATCAAGCTAATACCGCAGTTGATACTGCAACAAAAGCGGAAACCGCAGCTAATCAAGCGACATTGGTAAGCCAACAAGCGGCAGAAAAAAGCGACCAATCTGCAAATACAGCACAACAGGCTTTAACTGTTGCACAAAATGCTGATGCTCAAGCGACAGCAGCAAATGTCAATGCAACTAAAGCAACAGAAAGTGCAACGCAGGCTTTAACGCAAGCAACAACGGCTAACCAGTTGGCAACCACCGCAGACGGCAACGCAAAACAAGCGCAAGCACAAGCAACAAGTGCAAGCAATCTTGCAACAACAGCAAAAGCCAATGCAGATAAAGCAATGGGAGACGCAACCAAAGCAATAGCTGATGCACATCAAGCGGTGACAACAGCGAATACCGCTAACGATAAAGCCGACAATGCGGTATCAGCCTCACAACAAGCAGTGCAAAAAGTAGATTTAGTGGCAGCTCAAGTGGAAAAACACGACACGCAAATCAATGCCGTGCAAACCTCTTTGGCGGAAACCGCTCAAAAAGCTGAACAAGCTGAATTAGTAGGCATTCAAGCGCGTAACTTAGGCGAAAATGCGTTATCTCAAGCGAAATCTGTTTCAAATCGAGTAGAGACACTTGAACAGAGCGCCGTGCAATACAATGCAGATAAATCTGCGGTATCGGTAAACAATGCAACCTTAAACGACCTTGCAGATGGCGAAGTCAGTGCAACTTCAACTCAAGCAGTGACAGGTAAACAACTTCATGCTACCGAGCAAAAAGTGGAAAAAGTGGTGAAAGAGCAATTAGTTCCAGTGCAAAAACAAGTGGCTGATACGAAAGCAGAAGTGGCAAGCAATAAAGCTGAAATCACTACCAATAAAGCTAACATTGCGAAAAACACGCAACGTATGGGGCAGGTCGTTGAAGTGGTGAATGCTCAAACTACACGTATTAACGAAAACACGCGTATTGTTCAAGCTCAAGCAGAACGCATTACTCGTAACACTCAAGCGATTAATGAGAACCGCCAAGCGATTACACAAAATAGCCGTCGCATCGACAACCTTGAGCAACAAAGCCATAAAGACCGTCGTCAAGCACGAGCAGGTGTGGCAGGTGCAATGGCGATGACTCAAATTACGCCAGTTCAAGGTAAAACCTTTACTATTGGTGCAGGTGTAGGTACTTATCGCGGTGAAACAGCGGTTGCGGTAGGTGTGAAATACGCGCCTAAACCAAATGTCGTTATCAGTCTTTCAGGTTCTGCGGATTCTCGTGGTGGTGTCGGGGCTGCGACTGGGGTGAGTTTGGGGATTAATTAACCCGAAATTATTCTGATTTTTTACTATCAAAAGCATCTTTTGGCATTGCTGAAAGGTGCTTTTTTAGTTTTGGATTTTTTGTTTGTTTATTAAGCAATTAAACAAACTATTACCTAAATTTTACCATTTCAAACAATTGCACGGCTTTACTAAAGGCGTGATCCATTCTCTCAAATTGGTAACAAGGGTGACACCACGAAATAAGACAGGTAACCGTGCGAATAAGTGGAGATATTCAGTATTAGCAGTTGAACCCTTGTTAAACCTTTTCAAAAGTGTGAAACAAGCCTTACTAACTAAATATGCTGAGGGCATTTCAATGTTCACCTATCTATTCAAAGGCATTGCAAGAAGAGATTTAGGCAATATGTAGTGATCAAGTAATCAGTCCCCGATAGGTTGTTTTTGTTAGAGTTTGGCTAATCCAACAACGCAATGCTGTTTCACCGATGTCTAATTCGCGACAGGCTTGTGAAACCGAATAACCACGTTCTTGAACTAATTTAACAACCTCGGCTTTGAACTCCAGGCTGAAAAAATGTCTTACTCTTTTCATTATAAAATCCTCTTGTTGCTGGTATTTTACCTCCTATTGAGGACTGCGGGATTAGTATATCACTACACTTTCTTGATAAAACTTATTAATGTTTTTGCATTTTAATAAATGATTGTTTATTTTTTTGCCCCCCTCAACTACACTTTAGCCGCAAATCATCTTATTAAAAACTGGCGCGAGTCTATCACACTTTTCCCTGAGCTTAAATTTCAATGCGCCCAAAGCATTCAAATCCCGTTTCAGGAAAATATCTTTTAAGATAACCTTTTAAATAGCCTTGTGTCTCTTGACTAATAATAGGATCGTATTCTGGATAACCGTTATACATTACGCTTAGCACTGACACACCATTAGAACGACAAGCCTCTAAACTTAATAATGTGTGGTTGATACTACCTAATTTTCCCGATGTCACTAAAATCAAAGGATAATTATTTGACTGGATATAATCTAACGTCGTCGCCTCTTCACAATAAGGAACCATTAACCCACCTGCCCCCTCCAGCAACACATAATCATATTTTTCTGCCAAAAGTGAGGTGGATTTTTCAATAATTTTTTCATTAATTTCTTGCCCTTCGAGCTTTGCAGCTAAATGAGGAGAACAAGGATATTCAAAAAGATAAGGGCAGGTGTCGCCTTGTAAATCTTCTTCCGTCAAATCAATCCCTTGAATCTTTCGATGTACAAGCAAATCATCAGCGATATTTTTACAGCCTGTTTGAATCATTTTTTGTGTAATAACGGAAAAGCCTTTTTCCATCAACTTTTTAGCATAAATGCCTGTTGCAACCGTTTTACCTACATCGGTATCAATGCCCGATACAAAAATAACCTTGCCCATAAATACGCCTTACTAATTTCCAGCACGAGAATAACGTGCGATAAAAAACAATGGATGATAAGTTAACCGCACTTTACCCGATGGCAAACTAAAAGCCTGTAAGTAATCATCAATAAATTTGTTGAGATTTTTTCTTGTCCAGTTTTTCTGATTAGTCGCTGTTACACCGGTATATTTCAGATGTTTGAGTACATCCAATGGCGTATCAAAGTCTAGTATTACATTAACATCGTCATACCATAAAAGTTCAAAATCATTGGCTAACCAATTTTGCCATTGAGATAAATTTGGATAACTTAACCCCACATTCGTCATTTGGCGAATCTCCTTTAAATTATCTTCACCAAAGGTCGTCATCGCGAATAAACCATTAGGTTTCAATCCTGTTTTACAATGGGAAATAAAATTAACAGGATGATGGAACCACTGTACAGCTGATGCACTAGCAATCAAGTCAAATCGTCGTGGAAAAGGAAAGTTCTCTGCATCACCACAATAAAAATCAAAGGGTTGAATCAGTTTTTTAGCGAGTAGAGGATGCACATTGCACAAATCATTAAATAACCAATAATTCGCTGAAATCTGTTTTTGCAACAACGTACTCAACATACCAGAACCGCAACCGAGTTCCAAAACGCTATCTAATGACCCATTTGGTAAATAGTCTTGCAAATGCATCATTAACTTAATATTCATTTTTTGTTGAATTAACGCATGTTCATCATAGCTATTTAAGGCTTTTTGGAAGGCGTGTTGAATACGCGATTTATCCACAGAAGTTAATGATTCCATAATTCCGACCAGTGGGTAAATCTTGAAAACACATAATGCTCCCCCTCTATTTCCTGAACGACACAACGCAATGCCCAATATTGGTGCTGATTAGCTGGCATAAAAATTTTATCGCAAGAACTAACCCATACATTTGTCCAGTGAATAAGATCTGTGCGTTTATCCTGCTGAATCATCGTAAAAAGTGCGGTGAGTTCTTGATGGATTTCGTTAAATGGTCGTGCAGAAAATTGTTGATAACGTTCAAAAGATACTTTGTCACCACAGATTCTACGTTCAAACTTTGAACGAGTATTTTCTGCGAGATTTTCTAGCGTACCTTTAAAAATAGCGTAGGGAATACCAAAGCTATCATCACAAGGTAAACCTGTGCCATTCACTGCTGTTGCTGATTGTAAGGTGATTCCTTGTAATACTCGCTCAGCCACCCAAACACCCATCGACCATGCCACTACACGAATTTGCTGATAGGCAGAAAAATCAAAATCTAACTTCAAATCTTGATAATCGTAGCAAATTAATAAATCATAATTTGTTGGTAAAATCAAATGAGCCACAGCATCAAGAGGTGTCCCCCAGCCAGCAAAATAAACTATTAAATGCTCACCTTGATGATCATAAAATTTCGTTTTCACATTATTTCCTTATAAGCATGCCACAAACTGTTTTACTTCATCCATTGTCATATCTGCCGTTAAAGACAATCGTATTCTGGATGTACCTTTTGGTACTGTCGGAGGTCTAATCGGCAAGCAATAATAACCTTGCTCTTGCAGATCTTTCGCCTTAGCAAGGGTTGCTTCATTCTCGCCTAAAATATAAGGAACGATGCAAGTTTGGCTTGGCATTATTTGCGTTCTATGCTCCACTTCTTGGCGTAAAAATATACTTAACTGCTCAAGATGAGTTCTTTCTTTTGAAAATTGTGGCAATCGTTCAAAAATAAAATGAGTCCAAGCCACATTAAACGGCGGAAGTGCGGTTGAAAAAATTAATGGGCGCATTTGATTAATCAAACACTCTTTTAATATTTGATCACAGACGACATAAGCACCCATTGAAGCTAAGGCTTTTCCAAAAGTGCCAACCAATAAATCTATATCAGCTATCACATTAGCTTGCTCAGCAATACCTAATCCGTTTTTACCATAAACGCCTATTGCATGGGCTTCATCCACATAAAGATAAGTATTTGGAAACTGTGTTTTTAATTGAGCAAGATAGTTCAAATCAGCTACATCACCATCCATACTAAAAACTGATTCCGTCACAATAAAAGTGCGGTCAAATTTTCCGGCATTTTTTTCGAGCAGACTCTTTAGATGTTCATAATCATTATGACGATAACGAAAGAACTCACATTGGCTTAAACGAATACCATCAATCATACTGGCATGCACTAATTTATCTGCTAAAATTAAACTTTTTGTTGTCGTCAATGCCGGTAAAATACCAAGATTGGCGTGATAGCCACTGTTAAATAATAAAGAACTTTCTCGTTGGAAGCGTTGAGCAATAAACTGCTCAAGATCGGTATAAACAGGAAAATTTCCCGTTAATAAACGAGATGAAGAACTGGTAAAAGAAGGGAAATTATCGACATATTGCTGTAAAAAAGACTGGCGCAAGTTTTCATTTGATGCCAAACCTAAATAATCATTAGATGACATATTCAGCATTTTGCGATTTTCTCGCATAATATATCGTCCTTGATGAACTAAGTCTGGAATTGAACGATATTGATTTTTTGCGCTAAGCTGTTCCAGTTGCTGTTTGAAAGCATCCATTTTTTATCCTAATGTTCATATTCCTGAGTTAAAGCCAGAATCATGCCTTCCGTTAATTTCTGAAGTTCATTATCTTTAATCACAAATGGTGGCATAACATAAACCAATTTTCCGAAAGGTCGAATCCAAACACCTTGTTCCACAAAACG
>FLSH01455805.1_pt1 | contig 16000 bp, 13 predicted proteins | sample 1550441 | NCBI WGS metagenome assembly FLSH01 (sample SAMEA4031756, study PRJEB14383) | metagenome | biome: human; feature: oral; material: saliva | place: Philippines | collected 2014 | reverse complement strand
ACATTCTCCACTTCCCCTTTAGTTTCGGACAAGTGCATGTGAATGCCACAGTTTAATTCATGAGATAAGGAGATAACCTTCTCCATATAAGCATCTGGACAAGTATATGGCGCATGTGGTCCTAATAATACCTTGATGCGGTCATTATCAAAGCCATTCCAAGTGCGGAATAAGTCAGCATTTTCAACTAATGCTTGATCTGCTGTTGGAGAAACACCTGCTAAGCCGCGAGATAATACAGATCGAATGCCAGTTTCTTTTACTACCGCAGCCGTAGTATTCATAAAGAAATACATGTCACTAAAGGTTGTAGTACCAGTGCGCAGCATTTCAGCAATACCAAGTTGTGTGCCATAACGTACATAATCGTCGTTTAGTTTTGCTTCTGTCGGCCAAATTGCAGTTTCAAGCCATTCCATAAGCTCAAGATCATCCGCATAGTTTCTAAATAGCCCCATCGCAATATGAGTATGCGTATTTACAAGACCTGGCGCTGCCAATTGGCCTTTACCATCTAGCACTTCCTTAGCATTGTCTTTTGCCTTGATAGCTTCACTATCATTTAAAATAGTTGTAATATAACCATTTTCAATTTCAATGGCATGGTTTTTAAGAACACCCTCATCGGTGAGGACATCTACGTGAGTAATCAATAAATCAGACATAGTCTTCCCTCATAGGTATAACCGAGCCATAATAGCTCGGTTATATTTGGTTAATTAGTTTACTTTTGTAAGGTAGTCGATTTGATCTTGTGTTAAGGAATCTAAGTCGTACCCCATGGAGTTCAATTTAAGTTTTGCAATTTCCGCATCTAATTCATGAGGCAATACATATACCTTAGGTTCCATATCTTTACCATTATGTAAAATATGTTCTGCTGCAAGAGCTTGCATAGCAAAGGATAAGTCCATAATTTCTGCAGGGTGACCATCACCAGCTGCAAGGTTAACAAGACGACCTTCAGCTAATACGTAAAGTTTGCGACCATCTGCCATAGTATAGCCTTCGATGTTTTGACGAACACGTTCATGACTTATCGCAAGTTCTGTAAAATCAGCTACATTAACTTCACAATCAAAGTGACCAGCATTACATAAGATAGCTTTATCTTTCATTACTTCATAATGTTCTTTTACAATAACATCTTTACAACCTGTTACAGTACAGAAAATATCCCCTACTTTAGCAGCTTCAATCATAGGCAATACTTTGAAACCATCGAATACAGCTTCAATCGCTTTAATTGGATCTACTTCTGTTACATATACATGAGCACCAAGGCCTTTTGCACGCATAGCAACGCCTTTACCGCACCAACCGTAACCAGCTACGACAACATTTTTACCTGTTACAGTTAAGTTTGTGGTACGCATGATGCCATCCCATACGGATTGGCCTGTACCATAACGGTTATCAAAGAGATATTTACAGTAGGAATCGTTTACTGCAATCATAGGGAATGTCAATTGTTTAGCGTTCTCTAATGCATATAAACGATGTACACCTGTTGTAGTTTCTTCACTACCACCTAACAAGCGTTCTTTTGCATCTTGGCGTGTTGTGTGCAACAAGTTTACCAAGTCACCACCATCATCGATAATAATGTGTGGTTTATGATCAAGAGCCTTGTTAAGGAAGTTGAAATATTCTTCCTCAGTACAATCATACCAAGCGTATACAGTTAGGCCCATGTCAACAAGACCAGCCGCAACATCATCTTGTGTAGATAATGGATTGGACCCAGTTACGATAACATCAGCGCCACCGCGTTTTAATACAGTGGCTAAATATGCTGTTTTTGCTTCCAAGTGAACACTTACAACAATAGTTTGACCTTTGAAAGTTTGTTCTGCTTCAAAACGGTCGCCCAAGGTATTCAATGTAGGCATAAAGTTAGAAACCCAATCAATTTTTTTACGGCCTTCTGCAGCTAAATTAATATCTTTAATTAAAGATTGCATAATAACTCCTTTTACTCATACAAGTAGATTAGATAAAAAATACATATGGTTAATCCACTTGGATTTATAGTTACTACATAATTTAGTTAGTATAGATACTTAATTATATAGATAATGTATGCGAAAAACCAAAAATGAAAATCTACAATATCAAATACTAGATTACTTAGATTCTACAATCTGACGTAGCTTATCAATAGATTCTTCATAGTTCGGTTTTAATACACCCTCTTCAGTAATGATGGCAGTTACCAATTCATGTGGTGTCACATCAAAGGCTGGATTAAGCACATCAATACCATTAGGCGCTGTTTGAACACCATGTAGAGATGTTACTTCATAATTGTCGCGCATCTCAATAGGAATATCAGCACCATTTTCAAGGGTAAAATCAAATGTGCTGTATGGCGCGGCTACATAGAATGGAATGTTATGGAATTTAGCTAGTACAGCCACACCATAGGTACCAATTTTATTGGCTACATCACCTTTTGTAGTGATGCGGTCAGCACCGACGATAACGGCATCAATGAGGCCATGTTGCATCGCATAGGCCGCCATATTATCAGTCTCAAGAGTAACAGGGATACCATCCTCATGAAGCTCAAAAGCAGTAAGTCGAGCACCTTGTAATAATGGTCTTGTTTCATCAGCATACACGCGTTCTAATTGTCCATTTTCATGTAATTTACGGACAACACCTAGTGCTGTTCCTAAACCACCTGTAGCTAGTGCACCAGCATTACAATGAGTTAGAATGCGAATATTTTTTTGACCTTCAAATAGAGTTGCTCCTGCTTCAGCCATACGACGGTTCAATGACACGTCTTCTTCGTGAATTGTAATAGCCTCTTTTCTAATGAGATCTACCACATCACTCATAGAGGACATGCTTTCAACTTGACCTTTTACTAAAGAAATCACCCGATCTATAGCCCAAGCCAAGTTGATTGCAGTAGGCCGAGTTTCTTTTAAAGTCTCGCTAAATTCATATAAGCTTGTAAGTTGTTCACTAAATGGAGCCTCTAAACGGCCTGCTTCCATAGCAGCTAAAATTAGACCATAACTAGCAGCTACACCAATGGCAGGTGCCCCACGAACGCGAAGCATTTTAATAGCCTCAGCCACTTGACGCCAATCCGTGCAGTGAACATAAGTAATTTCAGTAGGTAATTTAGTTTGATCTAATAGCACCAACGTATCTTTACGCCATTCAATATTAATCATACCTTCTCCTTCGATGAACTATTGTGCTTCGTTATGAATGTATTATAGTTTAAAGCCACCATATTCATGCATGCGATTATGCGCATCATAACGAGCATCTACATCGATTACATCAATAGCACCTAAAATAAGTGATTTAAGTTGAGCAGCCATATCCCCCATCATTTCAACCACTTCACTATGTGTTAGAGCAGATTCAGAAATACCTGCTGCATAGTTGGTAATCATAGAAATCGTAGCATATGCCATTTCAGCTTCATTAGCTAAATTTACTTCAGGTACATTTGTCATACCTACTGTATCCCCACCGAGCATGTGGAACATTTTAATTTCCGCTGGTGTTTCAAAGCGTGGACCTTCCGTACATACATAAGTACCGCCATTATGAATTGTAAGACCTTGTTCAGTACCTACCTTTTGAAGAACATCACGTAATTCTGGGCAATACGGATTTGTTACATCCAAGTGTGCTACTGGACGGTCACCACCTTCATAGAATGTAGTGATGCGGTTTTTAGTAAAATCTAAGAATTGGTCAGTCAAAACGAAATGACCAGGCTTGAAGTTTTCATTCAAGGAACCTACTGCAGTGGTAGAGATGATAAATGTAACGCCTAATTTTTTGAGCCCCCAAATATTAGCACGATAATTGATTTTGTGTGGAGGAATTGTGTGATCTTTGCCGTGACGAGCCACAAAGATTACTGTTTTCCCATGGTATGTACCTTGTACATAATCTATTTCACCATATGGTGTCATTAAGGATTCTTCATGAATATTTTCAAAGATGGACGGATCATAAACACCAGTACCACCAATTATGCCAATTGCACTCATTGTGACCTCCTAATATTAATAACTCTTATCTTTTATTTTCTCATAGAATACAAAAACAGGCTATAGGAAAAACCTAGTAGCCTGTATTTTTTCTATATATTATAAAGTTTTTATTGAATTGGACCTTTAGGCGCGAACATATCTTGTAACTCTTCACGACTAAAATGATACTTTTCATTACAGTAATGGCATACAAGTTCTGTTACTTCATCTTCCAAAATAGCCTGTTTATCTTCTTCTCTTAATGTCATAAGTACGGCTCCAAAGCGATCCCGTCCACAACGACATTGGAAGTGAATTGGTTCATTATATACTTCATTCACAGTCAAGCCATCAAGAACGCGTTCCATTAGTCCCTTACCATCTGGATGAGCTTTTAAATATTCTGTAATAGGACCAAGTTCGTTTATATTCTTTTCTACTTGTGCTAATGCTTCGTCTGTAGCATCTGGTAAAGCTTGTACGATAAAGCCACCTGCCACAACAGTGTGGTAATCTGGATCTACCAATACGCCTAGGCTGATGGTAGATGGTACTTGCTCAGACGCATATAAATAGTAAGCTAAGTCCTCTGCTATTTCCCCACTTTGAATCGGGCTTGTAGAGGTATAATCTTGTGCTAATTGAGTAAAGCGAGTAACTTGTACTTCACCATTATGACCAACAGCAGCACCTACATCAAGCTTACCAGCTCGTTTTAAAGGTACATCTACATGTGGCTCATCTACGTAGCCTCGAACCGTATTATCAGAAAAAGCATCTACGTGAACTACACCTAGAGGGCCATCACCTTTGATGCGAAGGCTTACATTTTCATGGTTTTTAAAATCACCAGCTAATAAAATAGCGCCTGTCATAGCGCGACCTAAAGCAGCCGTTGCTACAGGCCATAAATCATGACGTACACGAGCAGTTTCAACTGTATCTGTTGTTACAGCTAAAGACATACGAACCCCTTCTCGGGTAGTAAAACGTTTTATATAATCCATTCCATCATTCCTTATTATTAATTAAAGTTTAAAACTGCACGTATAAGTGCTTATATAGTATATCATGTCATAGAATTACATTTCAAATTATAGAGAATATATGTTCGTCTAGATTGCTTTTAATTTAAAAGAACATATTTTCGATATTATAAAAACACCCAGTATCATAAGATACTGAGTGTTGTGCATATAATTCTTAGATTTGATCGATAAGGTTAACCATTTCAATAGCGCCCATAGCACAATCATAACCTTTATTACCTGCTTTTGTACCAGCACGTTCGATAGCTTGTTCAATATTTTCAGTAGTGACTACACCGAACATAACAGGAATACCAGTTTCTAAGGAAACATGAGCAATACCTTTCGCTACTTCATTACATACATAGTCATAATGAGTTGTAGCACCACGAATAACAGCACCAACGCAAATAACTGCATCGAAGCGACCAGATGAAGCAGCTTTTTTAGCAATCAAAGGAATTTCATAAGCACCTGGTACCCAAATAACAGTAATATCCTCTTCTTTTACATCGTGACGTAATAAGCAATCTTCAGCGCCACCGATTAATTTGGAAGTAATGAACTCATTAAAACGAGAACCGATAATAGCAAATTTTTTACCGCTACCTAGTAAATTACCTTCTTGAACCTTCATTATGTTGACCTCCTATATCCCTATAAAGGAAATTCTTATGTGACGAGCAATTTATTAAATAGAACTAAATAATTAGTCTTCTAACATATGACCCATTTTTTCTTCTTTTGTCTTTAAATACCCTGCGTTAAATTTGTTTGCCGCAATAATGAGCGGTACACGACTAGTTACATCGATACCCCAATGTTCTAAGCCATGACGTTTTTCTGGATTGTTTGTCAACAATCGAATGCTCTTAATACCTAAGAAACGGATAATTTGAGCAGCCAAGGAATATTCGCGCATATCTGCAGGGAAGCCCAATTGCTCATTTGCTTCTACAGTATCTAAGCCTTGCTCTTGTAAGGCATAGGCTTTAATTTTATTTGTTAAACCGATACCACGGCCTTCTTGACGCATGTATACTACAACGCCTTTACCTTCTTTTTCTATAGCACGTAACGCATTATCTAATTGTTCGCCGCAGTCACAACGTTTAGAGCCGAACACATCGCCAGTTAAACATTCGGAGTGAATACGTACAAGGACATCGCTACAGTTTTGGACATCACCTTTAACGATAGCTAAATGCTCTTTTTTATCTAATTCATTCTTGAATACAAAGATATTGAAATTACCAAATTTAGTAGGTAATTTAGAACAAGCACCAAGCTCAACCATGTCTTCATGCTGTTTACGGTATTCAATAAGCTCTGCTACGGATGCAATTTTAAGATTATGTTCTTTAGCAAATTGTAATAGATCTGGCAAACGAGCCATATCACCATCGTCTTTAGTAATTTCACAAATAACAGCTGCCTCTTGTAGACCTGCTAAGCGACAAAGGTCGATAGATGCTTCTGTATGGCCTTGGCGTACTAAAACGCCACCCTCCTTATATACTAGAGGGAATACGTGACCAGGACGACGGAAGTCTTCAGGTTTAGCATTAGGATCTAGTAATTTTTGAATTGTATAAGCACGTTCTGCTGGAGATACTCCTGTTGTAGTATCTACATGGTCAACAGTAACGGTGAAAGCTGTTTCATGATTATCTGTATTTTTAGCAACCATGGCAGGAATGCCAAGTTTTTCTAAAGCTTCACGGCGCATAGGTGTACAAACGATACCGCGCGCGTATTTAACCATAAAATTAATATTTTCTTGGGTAGCAAACTCAGCTGCAATGATAAGATCGCCTTCATTTTCACGGCTTTCATCATCAACAATAATAACAGGTTTGGCAGCTTTAAGGTCTTGTAAGACCTCTTCAATAGAATGTAATTGTTCGCTCATAGGAACGCTCCTTACTTTATATAAATCCATTCTCTACTAAGAGGGATTGCATAGATTTCTTAGGTTTTTCTTCGGTAGGTTCACTACCGAGATTCATAAAATGACGAATGTATCGACCAGCGATATCCGTTTCTAAATTAACCTCCGTACCAATATGGGCAGTGCCTAAAATAGTTTCGCCCAAGGTATGAGGAATAATAGATACGGAAAAACTGCTGTCCGTTCGTCGCATAATTGTGAGGCTAATGCCATCGATCGTAATGGAACCCTTGTAAATAACGTAATCCATAACAGATTTCGGGGCCTCTACGGTAAAGATAATAGCATTATCCGTTTGTTCGCGATTAATGATGCGGCCCGTCCCATCTACGTGACCAGCCACAATGTGACCACCAAATCTACCACTGGCGAGCATAGCACGCTCTAAGTTGACTGGTTGATGAACTTTTAGATTTGTAAACGTAGTCATCTTGATCGATTCAGGCATAACATCAGCTGTAAATACGCCATTACCAATCGTTGTAGCCGTCAAACATACGCCGTTTACAGCTACGGAGTCACCAATTTTTAAATCGCTAAATATTTTATTCCCCCGAATTGTGATGGCTAAGGATTTAGGGCCCTTTTTAATGCTCTCTACACGGCCAATTTCTTCAATGATTCCCGTGAACATAAGCGCCCCTCCTTCCTTGACGATACGCTTCGATGCGAATGTTATTATCTAATACTTTAGTTTTGGTGAAAGTTAATTGAGGTGAAGCTTCTAAACTTTCAAAGCCACGACCACCTACAGCAGGAGTAGCATCAGTACCACCGATAATTGTATTTCCTATGTAAGTTACAACTTTATCAAAATTCATCGTTTCTACAAAGGAACTAATGATGGATGACCCACCTTCTACAAGTACTGATGTGTAGTCTAGTTCTCCAAGTTTGGTAAGAATATCATCAATGGATAATTTCTTGATATCAATAACGATATCAGTACTCTTACTTTTACGTGTAGAAATAGATTCTACAATCGTAACAATGGCACCTACCTTTTCTAAAGCTTGAATCCGCTCCTTTGGACAGCCTTTAGCTACAAAGATATGAACCTTTCGATTTTCTACGTCAAAAACTTGACTGTTAGTAGGCGTTCTTCCGAGACTATCCAAGATAATTACATCTGGTTGATGAACATGTATGGGCTCGTTAAGTATGCTTGTATCTAATAAAGCCTCTGATAATTCAGCATCAGTTAAACGACAGTTTAATTGAGGATTATCTGCCAAAATTGTGCCTATACCAACGAGCATTGCATCATGTGTAGCACGCAGTACATGTCCATCTCGGCGGGAGGACTCATTTGTAATCCATTGGGATTGGCCTGTAAACGTGGCAATTTTACCATCTAGTGACATAGCACTTTTAATAGTTACAAAAGGTTTACCTGTCTGTATATATGTAAAGAAATGCTCATTTAGTTCAGCGCATTCCTCACTACATACGGGGCAAACAACCTCTATACCTGCTTCACGGAGTAAATCCATGCCCTTACCAGATACTAGTGGATTAGGATCTGTACTACCTACTACAACTTTAGCTATGCCAGCCTCGATAATACGCAGCGCACAAGGTGGAGTTTTACCATAATGAGAGCATGGCTCTAATGTTACATATAAAGTAGCACCTTTAGTATTATCACCAGCTTGGTTTAAGGCATGAACCTCAGCGTGAGCTGTACCAGCTTTATGATGATAACCTTCACCGATTATTGTATTGTCTTTAACCACTACGGCACCAACCAAAGGATTTGGCGAAGTGTGACCTGTGGCCAATTTTGCCAATGCAATGGCGCGTTTCATATATGCTACGTCATCCACCATATCACCTCAATAAAAAAAGGACTATATACATAGTCCTTGGGTAATCACAAATATGCACATAAAGCATGTGCCTCGTCTTTTCTCATCCAGACTATACTGTCGGTATCGGAATTGCACCGATTCATACCCATAAGGTTCGCGGACTATACCGCCGGTAAGGAATTTCACCTGTCCCCAAAGACTCATCTATTTTGTTTCTGAATTAATAGTAACACTTTTATTATGGTTATGCAAGAATCAGAGTTTTGTATTGAGAAAAGATATTAAATATTGAACCTATAATAAAAATACTATTATTATATTTCTATTTTTTTTAGATGGAAAATATGTTAATACAAACAATATAAACATATATAAACTATCTATACATTAAATAGTGATATTTATCACATAATTACATTACAAACAGGTCTAATATATATATATATATATATATGGTTTTGATAACCATGCGTAATTGATATTGTTTATTAAATATAGGTGATAATATGGCAAAAAAACGAATTTCTGATGTACTTATAGAAGTCTTAGCCAATGCGGGTATCGAACGCATTTATGGTATCACTGGCGATAGTTTGAATTCTGTAAACGATAGTTTACGTCGCAATGGTAAGATTGCTTTTGAACATGTTAGACATGAAGAAGCAGCAGCCTTTGCTGCAGGTGCAGAAGCTTCTTTAACTGGAAAACTTACAGTTTGTGCAGGTAGTTCTGGTCCTGGTAACTTACATTTGATCAACGGTCTCTTTGATTGTCATCGCAATCGTGTTCCAGTATTAGCTATTGCCTCTCACATTCCTCAATCTGAAGTTGGGTTAAATTATTTCCAAGAAACACATCCAGAAAACTTATTCAAAGAATGCTCTTGTTTCTGCGAACTCGTATCCAATCCTAAACAAATGCCTGAAATCCTATTCCGTGCTATGAATGCAGCAGTTGGTAATCAAGATGTTGCTGTTATCGTCCTTCCTGGCGATGTAGCAGTAATGGAAATGGAAATTGATGAATTACCAGTATGGCATCACCCTCGTTTACCTCATATTGTTCCACAACGCGAAGATATCGAAGAAATGGCAGCCCATTTAGAAACAGGTAAACGCATTACCCTCTTCTGTGGTGCAGGCTGTGAAGGTGCTCACGATGAAGTCGTAGAATTAGCAAAACGCTTACAAGCTCCTGTAGTACATGCTTTTAGAGGTAAAGAATGGGTTGAATGGGATAATCCATATGATGTAGGTATGACTGGCCTATTAGGCTATACATCTGGTTATCGTGCTATTGAACAATGCGATACACTCGTAATGCTTGGCACAGACTTCCCTTACCGTCCATTCTATCCAGAAAATGCTAAAGTCATTCAAGTGGATAGAGATCCTAGTGCTTTAGGTCGTCGTGTACCACTTACGCAAGGTATTATTGGTACCGTAAAAGATACATTAAAAGAATTATTACCTCTCGTAGGTCAACGTGGTGATACTGAGTTTATAGACACTGTACGCAAAGCATATACTAAATTTAGAGACGATTTAGATAGTTATGCTGTAGCTGAACCAGATGGTGTAGCAATCCATCCACAATACTTCGTAAACCGTCTTAATAAATTAGCTGCTGACGATGCTATTTTTACCTTTGACGTAGGTACTCCAGTAATTTGGACTGCTCGTCATTTAAAAACGAATGGCAAACGTCGTATCTTAGGTTCTTATAATCACGGCTCTATGGCCAATGCTATGATGCATGCTATCGGTGCCCAAAATGCATGTCCAAATCGTCAAGTCATCTCCCTCTCCGGTGATGGTGGCTTCACAATGATGATGGGCGAAATGCTAACATTAAAACAACTTAACTTACCAGTTAAAATCTTTGTATTCAACAACGAAGAACTTAGCTTCATCGCCATGGAAATGAAAGCTTCTGGCTACTTAGATTACGCTACAGACTTTGTAAACCCTGACTTTGGTAAACTCGCTGAAGCAGCTGGCATCAAAGGTGTAAGCATTCAAAACTCCAATGAAGTAGACGAAAAAATCATGGAAGCTCTCAACCATAATGGTCCTGTTATCGTCAATGTTCGCGTAGACAAACAAGAACTTGCTATGCCACCAAAAATTGCATACCAACAAGCTAAAGGCTTTAGCAAATACTTGATCAATGCAATCCTTGATGGCCGTGGTACAGAACTTAAAGAAATGGCCAAAACAAACTGGATGAAATATAAATCTCTATACTAAAATCTGCCAAATATTCAAAATCTGTGAAAATAAATAAACTGCAAAACTTTCAAAAAAATAGGTGTCATCATTTGATGACACCTATTTTTTGATTAATTTTAATCATATACTGTTATAAAACCTTCAGTCCATCCCCTTAAATTAAGAGTGATAGTAGCTATTCCCAAATTCTCTATGCCATATACTTTAAATATATCCCAAGTTTTATACCACTCTAATGCATTCTCAGCATATTTTAAAGTACTAAATAAACCTATGTATCCTGAACATGTATAATAATCATCTATATCATAATCATACCAAACACCATAGATTTTGTTGTTTATGATTTTATAACTAACATCATCACCTATATGCGCACAATCATTTAAATAATGAGTTGTTATCGAAAATGAATCATCAGCCAAATCAGAAAAACCTATCAAATTTTTTGACTCAGTTAATGCTTTTTCTGCTAATGATAATTTAGAAAAAAAGCCTAGGACAAAATACTCTGTATAAGGTAACTCATTATTCTTTTTATAGTGAGCTACAGCTTCATATATTGGAACTCTCATAATTAACCAACTCGTTACAAAATAAAAACAATATAAATATGACACTCTAATAATTTCTATCTATAATAATCATCTTCGTAATCGTCTTTATAACGTATTGCATCTAGATCTGATGGTGACAATACATTCCCCTCTTGATCAACATATTCCCTAAATTCATTAAAGTATACACCTGGAATATCTGATTCTTCTAACTCAGGAATATCCTCGGGCTCAATATCCCAAAATTCAATCTCTATAGGTTGATTTTGTCGTTCCTTAGTAATATTAGATCCAGTTCCATTATCTTCTGATTTCATTTTCGGTTCTTTAGTAATATCACTATCTGATGAATTAATTCCTAGAAATTTCAATAATCTACTTATCATTACACAACACTCCCTTGTACCAATGATATATCAATTGTATTGTAACAAAATATAGAAAAATAAGCACTATATCCACATTTAGGTATAGTGCTTATTTTGTATTTAGGTTTTATCTTGTATTTTATTATGCCCCAAATAGTGACATTTGTTCGTCTTCAGGTAATTCACCACAGCATTTGAGATCTTTCATAAGATCTATGATGGTGTTAGATACCTTACAACGTCGTTGTAAGTCTTTTAAAGATGTAAATGGACGTTCTTCTCGTTCAGCTACGATAGCATCCGCTACAGTTTCACCTAAGGAATCAATAGCTAAGAATGGCGGCAATAAAGCACCGTCCTTAATACTAAAGCGTCTAGCTTCGGAGTGTTGAATGTCTACATTAACAAAACGATAGCCCCGTTGATACATTTCCATAGATACTTCTAAGGCGCTCATAAGGTCCTTATCTTTAGGACTGGCGCCGCGATCAAGGGCCTTGATACGATTGAACTCAGTCATTTGCGTTTTAAGGTCACCCGTCATAATGCGTAAATCAAATGCCTTCGCTCGAATGGAGAAGTATGCCGCATAGAATGCCAATGGATGATATACCTTAAACCAGGCAATGCGGAATGCCATCATTACATAGGCTACCGCATGGGCCCGTGGGAATAGATAGGAAATCTTTTTACAAGATTCAATAAACCATTCAGGAATATTGTTTTCCCGCATTTCAGCTTCGAACTCAGTCGTCGCTTGACCTTGTTTATTGCGCTTTTCAATGCCCTTCCCTTTACGTACGTTCTCCATTACGAAGAAGCTATGCTTTCGATCCATGCCTCGATGAATCAAGAAGTTCATTACGTCATCACGGGTAGAGATGGCTTCGTTCAACTTACAAGTACCATTTTTGATGAGGTCTTGCGCATTATCGAGCCATACATTTGTACCATGAGAGAAACCAGAGATACGTACTAAGTCGGAGAATGTTTGTGGACGAGAGTCTTCCAGCATGCCCCGTACGAATTTCGTACCACATTCTGGCACGGCCAAGCTTGCTACTTGGTCACCTTGTAATTGCTCAGGTGTTAAGCCAATACCCTCTGTAGATGAGAATAGACTTAACGTACGAGGATCATCGAACGGTATAGTTTTAGCATCGATACCAGTCAAATCCTCTAGCATACGAATGATAGTAGGATCATCATGACCAAGAATATCGAGCTTAGTCATACGACCTTCGATAGAGTGATAGTCAAAGTGTGTTGTTAATACGCCACTTTCCTTCTTATTTGCCGGATGTTGTATAGGCGTAAAGTGATGCACGTCCATATCGCGAGGACATACCATGATACCGCCTGGATGTTGACCAGTAGTATTCTTTACGTTTGTAAAGCCTTTTGCTAGATGTTCAAAGAAACCACTGCGAGCTTGAATATCTCTAATTTCGGCGTATTTTTTAACATAACCAAAGGCAGTTTTATCCGCGATAGTACCGATAGTACCGGCTTTAAATACATTGTCACGACCAAATAGTTCTTCCGTATATTTGTGAGCTTTTGCTTGATAATCACCAGAGAAGTTAAGGTCAATATCTGGAACCTTATCACCTTCGAAACCAAGGAAGATTGCAAACGGAATATCGTGGCCATTCGTTTGTAGCGCATGACCACACTCTGGACAATCTTTACGTGGCAAGTCAAAGCCACCTGCGTATTCACCCTTTTCAAAGAATTCAGAATACTTACAATTAGGGCATACATAATGTGGCGGTAATGGATTTACCTCTGTAATTTCAGACATGGTCGCTGCAAAGGAAGAACCTACAGAACCACGAGAACCTACGAGATAACCATCATCAAGTGATTTTTTTACCAGCTTATGCGCAATGTAATACAATACGCCATAACCATTGGAGATAATACAATCTAATTCATAATCGAGACGTTCTTGTACTACGCGAGGCAATGGATCGCCATAAATGGCTTTCGCATTTCGATAGCACATTTCTGTGAAAGCTTCATCGGCACCTTCAATTTTTGGTGAGTATGTACCGTCTGGAACGGGTTTAATATCTTCAATGCTATCATTGATGGCACGAGTATTAGTAACAACTACTTCATAGGCCTTTTCTTCACTTAAGTAAGGGAAAGATGCAAGCATTTCATCGGTGGTACGTAAATGTAAATCTGGTTGTTCATCTGCATCTGGATAACCACAGGCAGTCAACATGATTTCACGGTAAATCTTTTCTTCTGGTGTTAAATAGTGAACGTCACATGTTGCACAAACAGGTTTGTTTAATGCTTCACCTAATTCGATAACAGTTTTGTTCATATCGATAAGGGCTTGCTCATCTGGCATAAGTCCTTTACGAACCAAGAACATATTATTTGTATGTGGCTGAATTTCTAGATAGTCATAGAAGGATGCAATCTCTAATAGCTCTTCTTTTGTAGCGCCACGAACAATGGATTGCATAAGTTCACCGGCTTCACAAGCAGAGCCGATGATGATACCTTCACGATGCTCTTCTATAACAGAACGAGGCAAACGAGGACGCACCTTATAGTGTTCAAGGTGAGAAATAGATATCATCTTGTATAGATTGCGCAAACCTACCATATTTTTAGCTAATAAGATAATATGGTAACGTTTATCTTTTTCTTTTTTCTTCTTCTTATCTACTACAGGCTCTTCATCACGAGCAACAATTTCATCATCAATGAGATAACCTTCTACACCGTAGATAACCTTAACGCCCAACTCTTTACCAAGAGCTTGAGCTTCTGGAAAGGCTTGTACAACGCCGTGATCTGTAATAGCTACCGCAGGATGACCCCATTTTTTTACTGTTTTAAATAGGTCTTTAACAGATACAAGGGCATCTTTATCGCTCATCTTAGTATGTAAGTGAAGCTCTACACGGGAGTCTGGACGGTTTTCAGTGCGTTCTATACTAGTCGTTTCCATAGCCTCGATGCTGCGAATAGATAGGATGTAATCTTTATCAAATCGATCATCAAAGCTGACGCTACCTTGTACGCGAACGCGTTGTAAACCTTTTAACTGTTTAAGTAGCGCATCCCCTTCTTCAGGACTGTTCGTAAACTTGATGAACTTAATACTATTCGTATCATCAACGATGCTACCGTTAACGATACTTTTACCAGTCTTAGTATCACGTTTATCTAGACCAACAAATACACCTTCGAAAATTACACTAGGCGTATCTAAGGTGCCCATAATCTTAGATGTATCCCCTTCAATTTTAGGGCCTAAAATCATCCCTTCATCAGTAGGTGCATCCTTCGGCGCACGGCGTGGATATTTTCCATCCCCTTCACTACCTTTAGATGTGGATTTTGTAGCGCTTTTAGGAGCAAAACCTTTGCTTGTTTTAGGTGCGCTACTAACAGATGCTACAGTATCATTACCACTAGACGCTACTGCAGTTTGACTAGGCCTAGAAACAACGACAGGGTTATTATTAAAATAGCCCAGCTCTACAGCTTCTACGAAGGGTGCAAATTCATCTTCAAAATCGTCAAATTCATCTTCTTGATCATAACCTGCAAAGGATTTACCTCTAGGTGCTTGGTTTCTAGCCTCTTCTGCTTCCCGTTGCGCCTCTGCGGCTTCAATCCATTCACCTGCACCACAGCCACCGCCATAGTAATAGGTATCTAAACCTTCCCCTGTTTCAGTATCTACCTTCCAGGCGAAACAACAAGCTGTATCTGTATTCGTTGGAATATTATCAAAAGAAATATTTTTTTCCTTATACCATGCAGATAATCTTTCACGCAAACTAAGCAATGTAGAAAACGCAGAATCTGCAGCCTGTATCGTCACATGTTGGCTATGACAGTTTACATAGAAGGATGATTTCTTATTCTGTTTTGGTACAACACGATAACGTACTTTCATTTTTATCCTTTATACCCACAATAGGTAATACATAAATCTCTAAATCGCCAAATATCGCCCCTGCTACTACGGCTATCCAAAATAATCTCATAGAGCCCTTTTAATAAAGCTCG
>FLSH01388674.1_pt1 | contig 16011 bp, 14 predicted proteins | sample 1550441 | NCBI WGS metagenome assembly FLSH01 (sample SAMEA4031756, study PRJEB14383) | metagenome | biome: human; feature: oral; material: saliva | place: Philippines | collected 2014 | reverse complement strand
TTGCTACTCCAAAGCACCTTGTTAAGGAAGACGGCACTCAGGCACAGCCCGGCGAGGAGCTCGAGTTCAAGGTAATTGAGTTCGTTAAGGACACGAAGCGCATCATCCTCTCTCACAGCCGCACATTCGAGGCAGAGAAGGAATCTGACAAGGCTGCACGCAAGCCACGCGCATCAAAGAAGAATGACGAGCAGGCACAGGTTAACAACGTTGCTGCCGGCACATCACTCGGTGACATCGACGTTCTTGCAGCACTTAAGGCTCAGTTCGAAAAAGGCGAGTAATTAGATTACACCTTATTATATATAAAGGATCAATCCGTATGGGTTGGTCCTTTTATTGTTTAATCATAATGACGAATGGTAGGTGAAGAAACCGGTTTGGGTTGATTATTGTCATTAAAAAACATTAAATCGGGAATTAATTATACTGCCAGACTGCAATATTAAAAATATATTTCTTATCTTTGCAGTGCAATATACAAAGGAAGTCCACAAGACTGACAATGAAAAGCAAACCAAAGGCCCTTCTATTCCAGAAGACCTTTTCTTATAATCACAATATATTTTATATATCAATGTATCGCAAAGACGAATTGGAGTCTAAAAGCCGTGAAGAGCTTGTAGACCTTGCAAACGAATTTGGTGTGGAGTACAAAAAAAATACTACTGACACAGACCTTGTATACGGAATCCTCGACCGACAGGCTGAGGTAGAAGGTCAGCGTAATCCTCTTGGCACCAAGCGTAAGCGCACAAGAATAGAAAAACAAGCTCCCGACAGAGTTTACAGCATAAATGGAAAGGATGGGGAAAACCCTGACACCAAAGAGAATAAAAAAAAGAAAACGAAAGAGATGCCATTATTCAATGAAGAGTTTAAAACTACAGCAGAGGAGGAAAAACCTGTAGAAAAACCTGAACAACAAGAAAACACACCTAAGAGAAAACAGAAGGACAAGGCTGCAGCGGAAGAGTTGACGCCCGAGGAGGAACTCGCAAAGATATCAAAGCACCGTGGACGCAAGACAAAGCGTGAATTAGAGCTTATTGCTATAATTGAGGCAAATAAACAAAAGGAAGATACCACTGAAGAAGAAAAACAGGAAACAATGGAAGAACAAAAACCTAAAGAGGAAACTACAGAACAACCTTTAGAGCAGAATATCGAAGAAACTCCTGTTGAAAATGTTGCTGATATGCTGCAGAGAAGTCTTAACCGCCAAAACATTCAGCCTGAAGCAGAGAATGATAAAAGCACAATGGACGAGGATGGTTTCTGGTTGGACGACCCGAATGATGGAACAGACTTTATCCCAGTCATTGATATTCCTATCGAGGACAGTGAAATGACTCCTACATACGACATCTTCGACAATCCGGTAAACATTGGAATTAAGGAAGATATGCGTATGACACGACAGGAAAAAGCACAGAAAGAATCTGTAGCACCTGCTAAACCTGCGTATTCTTTCGACGATATCATTGAAGCAAACGGTGTGATGGAATTGCTTAATGACGGCTATGGATTCCTGCGTTCAAGCGACTATAACTACCTATCTTCACCTGACGACGTATACGTTGCAACGAATATTATAAAGAAATATGGTCTTAAGACAGGTGATGTAGTACAAGGTAAGGTACGCCCTCCGAAGGAAGGAGAGAAATACTTCCCACTGACAAGCATAGAAATGATCAATGGGCGTGTGCCTCAGGAGATTCGCGATCGTGTACCATTCGAGCATCTTACACCGCTATTCCCTGATGAGAAATTCACTCTATGTGGCGACATAAAGACAACAAACCTCAGTACTCGCATTGTCGATCTCTTCTCTCCTATCGGAAAAGGACAGCGTGCTCTTATCGTAGCACAGCCAAAGACGGGTAAGACGATTCTCATGAAGGACATCGCAAATGCCATCGCGGCAAATCATCCGGAGGCTTATCTTATGATGCTACTCATCGACGAACGACCAGAGGAAGTGACAGATATGGCACGTACTGTAAATGCAGAGGTTATTGCCTCAACATTCGACGAACCCGCAGAGCGTCACGTAAAGATTGCCGGCTTGGTACTCGAGAAAGCAAAGCGCCTCGTAGAGTGTGGTCATGATGTCGTGATATTCCTTGACTCTATCACTCGTCTGGCTCGTGCATACAATACGGTAGCACCTGCATCAGGTAAAGTTCTCACTGGTGGTGTTGATGCCAACGCCCTACAGAAACCAAAGCGGTTCTTCGGTGCTGCACGTAATATTGAGGGTGGCGGCTCGCTAACAATCATTGCTACAGCTCTTATCGATACTGGCTCAAAGATGGACGAGGTGATATTCGAGGAATTCAAGGGCACCGGAAACATGGAACTTCAGCTTGATCGCAGTCTGAGCAATAAGCGTATATTCCCGTCTGTCAACCTCGTTCAGTCAAGTACACGCCGCGATGACCTGCTTCTTGACAAGACTACACTTGATAGAATGTGGATTCTTCGTAAACATATTGCTGACATGACGGCTCTTGAAGCTATGGATACTATTCATAACAGCATGGAGCGCACGCACGACAACGATGAGTTTCTGCTTTCAATGAATAGCTAAACAGGCTGTATAATCAACTTTTACAGTCATAAAAGAATAATATCAGTTGAGTAACTATATAGAAATTAAGGGAGCACGGGTTAATAATCTAAAGAAAGTAAGCCTCAAGATCCCAAGAAATAAACTTATCGTGATTGCCGGAGTCAGTGGCTCTGGCAAGTCATCTCTGGCCTTCGACACATTATATGCCGAAGGTCAGCGCCGTTATGTAGAGTCACTTTCGAGCTATGCCCGCCAGTTTCTCGGCAGAATGGGAAAGCCTGAGTGCGACTACATAAAAGGTCTGCCACCGGCTATTGCCATAGAACAGAAGGTTATTTCACGTAATCCGCGATCTACGGTAGGCACATCAACAGAGATTTATGAGTACCTTAGACTCCTTTTTGCGCGCATCGGCCACACGTTCTCACCTATCAGCGGTGAGGAAGTGAAACGTCATTCAGGAGAAGATATCGTAGAATACGTAATGAGTCATGCGGAGGGCGAACGGTATGTTGTACTTGCTCCGCTGAACATTGTAAAAGGCCGTACACTCACACGCCAGCTTGATGCAAAGAAGCAACAAGGTTATGCACGTATTTGCTACAACAATGATTTTATACGTATTGATGATTTCATTGAGCAGAATACAGACATAGACTCTATCAACCCGGAAGAAATTTACATTGTTGTAGACCGTCTGTCCGTGTCGGAAGAGAAAGCGATAATCTCTCGTCTGCTTGATACTGTAGAGACAGCCTTTTTTGAAGGAGACGGTATATGTAAGCTGTTGTTTACAGAGACAGGTGAAACTCACGAATTCTCCACGAGGTTCGAAGCTGACGGAATAACCTTCGAGATTCCTTCAGATAATATGTTTGCCTTTAACTCTCCTGCAGGTGCTTGTCCTACATGCGAAGGATTTGGAAAAATTGTGGATATTGACGAGAAACTTGTCATACCTAATCCTTCACTATCTGTCTACGACGGTTGTGTTCAATGTTGGCACGGCGAGAAGATAGGAATGTGGAAAGATGAGTTCTGTCGTAGAGCAGCAAAGGATAACTTCCCTATATTTACACCTTATTTTGAGCTGACACAAAAGCAAAAAGACTGGCTTTGGCACGGTTTGCCATCAGACAAGAAGCGAAGCAAAGAGGAGCAAGTAAATATTGATGCCTTCTTCCAGATGGTTAAGGACAATCAATATAAAATTCAATATCGTGTTATGCTAAGCCGTTTCCGCGGAAAGACTATATGTCCGGAATGTCATGGAACACGGCTGAAGAACGAGGCTACATGGGTTAAGGTAGCAGGAAAGAGCATCACGGAACTTGTAGAGATGCCTATAAACGAACTGAAAATATGGTTCGACAACATTGAACTGACAGAATACGATGCAAAGGTAGGGAAGCGACTTCTTACAGAAATAAGCAATCGGTTGCAGTTTCTTCTCAACGTTGGTCTTGGTTATCTGACGCTTAACCGTCCGTCAAATACATTATCAGGCGGTGAGAGCCAGCGCATAAACCTCACCACATCACTTGGCTCTTCGCTTGTAGGAAGTCTTTATATACTTGATGAGCCAAGTATCGGACTACACAGTCGCGACACAGCCCAGCTGATTGACGTATTGAAAGAACTGCGTGATCTGGGCAATACCGTTATTGTAGTAGAGCACGATGAAGAGATGCTTCGTGCAGCAGACTACATTATTGATGTAGGACCTGACGCCGGCAGATTGGGCGGAGAAATTGTCTTTGAGGGTTCAAAGGATGTTTTAGAGGAAAATAACGATACACTGCTGAAACAATACCCGCGTTCACACACCATTCAATATCTAACTCATAACGAAGAAATCAATGTTCCTACATCTCGTCGCTCATGGAATCACTTCATTGAAGCCCGCCAATGCCTGATGAATAACCTTAAGGGCATAAATGCAAAGTTTCCTTTGAATGTCATGAATGTAGTGACCGGAGTAAGCGGAAGCGGCAAGTCGTCTCTGATAAAGGGCATCCTCTACCCTGCCTTGAAGCGACAACTTGGCGAAGTATGCGATGCTCCCGGCGAGTACGCAGGACTTTCAGGTGACATAGAAAAGATAAAACATGTTGAGTTCGTTGACCAGAATCCTATAGGAAAGAGCACTCGTTCAAATCCTGCAACGTATGTGAAGGCTTATGATGCCATACGTCAGTTATTTGCCGAACAGCAACTTTCAAAACAGTTAGGATTCACTCCACAGTATTTCTCCTTCAATACCGACGGCGGACGATGCGAGGAATGTAAAGGCAGTGGCGTGATTACTGTAGAGATGCAGTTCATGGCTGACTTGGAACTCGTATGTGATGTCTGTCATGGAAAGCGCTTCAAAAATGATATCCTCGAAGTAAAATACGAAGGAAAGAATATAAATGATGTGCTCGAGATGACTGTAAGTGAGGCTATTGAGTTCTTCAGTCAAAACAATCAGAAGGTCATTGTCGACCGTCTGAAACCTCTGGCATCTGTCGGTCTGGGTTATATCAAGCTCGGTCAGAGTTCATCAACGCTCTCCGGAGGCGAGAACCAACGTGTAAAGCTTGCATATTATCTCGGACAGGAACAACACGATCCGACCCTATTCATTTTTGATGAACCGACCACAGGCTTGCATTTCCATGATATCCGTAGACTGTTGGAAGCATTCAACTCATTAATTGAACGCGGTCACACAGTGCTTGTCATCGAGCATAATATGGATATCATAAAATGTGCCGACCATGTAATAGACCTTGGTCCCGAAGGCGGTAACGCAGGTGGGCAGATAATCTTCGAAGGAACACCAGAGCAACTCGCAGAATGTAAAGACAGTGTCACCGGACAGTTTCTTAAAGAGAAACTATAAGAAATATAATTGTATGCGATATCTCAGTATACTTATTCCCACATATAACGACCCTTGCATAGGTTTAGTGCAGGCATTGAGAGTTCAAGCAGATAAGATAGCGAACCTTGATTACGAGATTCTCGTCGCAGACGACGCGTCAAATGATGAGCAGATAAAAAGGAATAATCGAGACATCGCAAATCTACCAAACTGTAGATATATAGAAAGAAAGACAAACTCTGGTCGCTCGGCAATAAGAAATTTCCTTGCGGAGGAAGCACGTTACAACTGGTTGTTGTTTTTGGATTGCGAGCTAATACTGCAAGAAAACTTCATCTGTAATTATATTGAAAGTCAGGAAAAATCTGTAGTTGTTTGTGGAGGAGTAAAAGCTGGAGGCGACACCGAGCAATGGAAAAACAATCTCCGATATATCTACGAGACTTCAATGGAGACATCATATACTGCCGGTAAAAGAGCAGAAAGAGGCTATCATTCTTTCCGGACTACAAGTTTCATGATTGAAAAGGATATTTTCCAAACTAATCGCTTTGACGAAAACATCACCAACTACGGTTACGAGGACGTTCTTTTCGGCAAAGGGTTACAGAAAAAAGGCATAAGACTCAAGCATATAGATAATCCTGTATACATGAGCCAATACGAGAATAATGAGCATTATGTAGAGAAGACGGAAGAGGCACTGCGCACACTGAAGATGATTTCGGCAAATATCGGTGACTTCTCGCCTATTGTAAATACTTACGTTCTACTTAAAAGACTGTATCTCCTAAGTATAACAAAGTGTATTCTGAATCTTTTAATCAAACAACTTCGGACCAACCTATGTGGTGAAAGTCCAAAGCTGCTGTACTTCAAAATGTATAAGCTGGGTTATTACATAAACCTATAAGTCGCGTATTTCATTTAAGATTATATACTCCGCTTGGCGTCTTTCTTTTCAGTACATCAAGCATGAAGTCTTTCCCCGGCACAATACCATAAGAACGAAGTATCTGTTCTATCGTTTTTCTTGCCAATTCCGGATGATTGTTCTCCTCGCTTAGGTGGCATAGCCATACATAACGAAGCTTTGGAGAAGCATAATTTGACAGAGCTTCGCCACACGCTGTATTACACAGATGACCGGAATTGCTGGCAATACGGTCCTTAAGATGTCGCGGATATGGACCGGACAGAAGCATTTCCTCATCGTAATTTGCCTCTATCACAAGATAGTTTGCCTCAGAAATATATTGCGACATCTCATCTGTTATATGTCCTGCGTCCGTTATTATACAAAATGTCACATCACCATACTTCACACGATAACCAATATTCTCATTGCTGTCATGTGGCACAGAGAACGAAGTCACCTCAAAGCTACCGAGGTGGAATGTCTGTCCCGGTTCGATAATCTTCACTCTATCATGCGAAATCTTAGATCGTACACAATAGTTATTCTCGATGCCGACATGAACTTTAAGTGTAGTATATACAGGAATTCCAAAGTCATTACTTATGCTGCCGACTGATTTCACATGGTCTGCGTGGTCATGGGTTACAAGGATATTGTCGACGAAACTTAGATTCAGACCATATTCCCTGAAGTATTTCTTCAATGATCGCACTCCTACTCCCACATCAATCATTATGCTTTCGTCATCAGTATATAGATAGTAGCAATTGCCACTGCTGCCGCTTCCAAAAGAGATAAAATTAAGCATTACAGTTATTCTTTTCTACAAAAGTAGACAAAAACGACGAGAAAACCAAGTTTTTTCCCTACCTTTGCCCTATATTTAATGTTTTTAAAAGGTATCAAAAGAAAGTATGAAGCATTTTATATTTACCATATTATCCGCTTTGACATTATCTACAATAGTCTCATGTAATGAAAAGACTACAGAAGCGATTATTGAAGAACGAATTGACACCTTTGCAACGCACTATTACAATTGGCAGTATCTTGATTGTGTACCTTACATCACAGAAGGCTCTGTGAAATATCTTAAGTATTTTGCCACCAATGTCACACAAGCAGATATAGATCTTTTGAAAAAAGCAGAACGTGATGCCTCTATCGAGGTCAGTGATTTGAGGATTCAAGGTGACAGCCTTGCATTTGTCACAGTTAAGGTCAGCAATGTTTACGCAGCAGATACCATTGGGCGTCCAGCACACAAATACGACAGCGGGACTGCAGAAATTAAGGTTGTCAAACAAGGAAATAAATGGCTTGTCGACTTCTCCCAAGCACCAATCAGAACGGCATACCAACAGCAAAGTGAATCGCAAGATCCCGTTTCAAGTCAGGATTGAGCAAAGGAAAGTGTTCACGTGCATTAGTATATGCAGGATCTACAGCCTTCATGCCAAAGTCAAAACGCACTATAAAGTAACTGAAATTCAGTCGTACGCCTAAACCATAAGCAACTGCAATCTCCTTATAGAACTCATTGAAAGCGAATTGACCACCCGGCTGTTCCTTGTATTCACGCAACGTCCATATATTTCCGGCATCAATAAAGGCTGCACCGTTTACCTTCCAGAACAGTTTTGTACGATATTCCATACTCAGATCGAGCTTAAGGTCACCCGTTTGGTTTATGAAGTCAATACGTCCGTCTGTACCACGAAACCGTCCCGGTCCGAGACCCCTTACGCTCCATCCGCGCACGGAGTTCGCTCCACCAGAGAAATATCGTTTCTCAAAAGGCAGTATAATGCTGTTTCCATAAGGATAGGCTATACCTATAGCACCATGAATCACCAATTGATTGTTCTTATCAAAGTCAATAAGTTTTGTAAAGTCAATATCACCTTTGACATATTGAGCGTATGCTATATTAAATAAGGTGTACTGTCCATAACGGTTCTGCTTAAATCTGGAAATACGTCCTATACCGTTCAATAAGTTTCCAGAGGTTTCTATATTTGTACGAAGAGCCCATGTAGAATGGTTTAAGGTCATACCGAAACCAATCTTCATGATGAATAAGTCCTCATAATTATAGCGAAGAATGGCATTGCGATTACTTACATTATCAAGATATTCGTTACGAAACGTTTCTGAAATCCAAGGCATGTAGACATAGTTCATGTCAATGAGATCGAAACGATAGGTTATATTCTTCGCAAAATTCGTCCATCTGTATCGCCACGATGCAGAGAATAAGCGTCTATGAAACTCCGGGCGGTTCTGAAGATTATACGACGCCGACAGTTCGCTTGTGGCATTAACCTCACGCAAGAAGCGTCTGCTTAAGAATGGAGCCATAAGGCGAGGGAAGGTAAACTTCGACTCAATGCCATACTCATTATAGTTTTGATCAGAATATCCTTCCAATCTTGTAATCGCTTCAAATGCTAATCGCGCCTGAATACTAAAGAGCTCGCTACCTCTGAACAGGTTTCTGTTCTCATAGGTCAATGTGGCTGCGGCTCCAAGATCGCCTGACGTATTCGTTCCTTCCGGCAGAAATGAAATCGTTGAAGGTTTATTTGTACTTATCTGAATATCGCAATCAAGAAGTGTAGTGTCAGGCAGTTCGTTGAAACGTATATTTGTATAACGAACCGCCTGCATGCGTGCAAAATTGTTATACGTCTTCTGAAGTGCCGTGCTGCTATAAACATCACCTTCTGTAAATACAGTTCTGTTCTCAAGGGTTTTCTTTCGAAGATGCATTGTCTCCGAGTCTTCACTACTGTAATTGATTGAACGAATATGATAGACTGGATGATCTGCCTCTTCAGAATTATTGTCCGAACGATATTTGAGAAGCGTCATGCGCACATCAACATCAGTACTGAAAGCTGCAGTATCGACGTCGAAAACAATAAATTCCATGTGAAATTTATAGTATCCATTACTTGTAAGCAAGGATGTAATGCGTTTACGCTCATTATTAAGGCGTGAAATGGAGAACTGTTCGCCACGTTTCAATGAGTTCAAGACATTTCCATGTCTTTCAATAAACGACTTTACAGAATCGTCCTGAATATCATATTCTACATTTCTTATATAATAGGCTTCCTTGGGATGAAGTTTGTAGACTGCTTTAAGTTTATTGCCTTTTACAACGTTTTCCACCTCCACATCAGCATGCAAATAACCCATATTCTGCATTGCCAACTGCAAATCACGACATGAAAGTGACGTTTGAAGTGTATCATATATGACAGGAGCAGCTCCTGGTTTTCTGATAAGTGAAAACCATTTTGTATTAGGTTGTTGACGAACATAGCCTGAAAGCGACGAAATATTAAGATTCTTATTGTCAGAAACAATCTTAACTCCTTCAAGTGAATATGAACCTTCAGGAATTACTTTTGAAGTAGAACAACCTAAAAAAGCCATCACTATAGTGAAGGTCAAAAGAAAATATATGATTTTTGAAGTATGTTCCTTGATTACAATCATATTGCAAAGGTACAGTAAACGAATGTAATATCCAAATAAATAAAAGATTAATTGGGTTTTAGTGAGCGCAGTATAGATTATAAATAAAAGAGCATTATGCTGATAACGAATATCATATTCATGTAAATCAGGCATCAGATGAAAATTCGATGATGAAACGTAGATTAACAAAACACGCATTGAGTTCTTATTGTTGTTTGGCAAATAGAATAATAAATCTGGTATAATCTGACAAAAACATCATAATACAAACAGACAGTTTATTGTATATTTGAATCAGAAAAATGTATAATCCGGTCAAAAATAAATATATTACATACCATTTTCAAACCGAACAGAAATGAAAATTTGCACTAAAAAAGGGAATAATAGAACGCCAAAAAGACAAAAAATACATATGAGATGCACAATTTCCGTTAATTTTTCATGGAAAGAGCGTTACAATTCACAATAACAGTAATTTAATTACGACACTTAAACGACTATTATCCAGAGGTTTAAATACAAACCATATCTGTAACACGTACCTTTTTAAGATTTGGAACTTTCTTCTTTTTTGATTATCTTTGCGTAGTCTTAAAATAACAAAGGCATACAACATAAAAGACGAATAGTAATTTCACTAATATAAGGAGATGATTTTTGGAGAAAGCGTTCTCTTATATTTGGTCACTCCAACTATTACAATTTAACTTTCCAAAATTTATTTCTTGCCTGGCGATGTGATATCGTCCAGGTTTTTTTATTTTAAAGAAATGACACAAACAGTTTATTACATATCAACAACCAACGCAAGACTATTTGGATTAAGCCAGACAGTATAACAGACAAGCATAATCGCCAACTCCTCATAGCCACAATAACCACATATTATAAACATGTATAAAGGTTCAATGCCAAACAAAAATGAACAAAGAGCGACATATATTAAAAGCAAGAACACAGGCAGCAAAACTTGTAAATATAATTCAGTCACACTTCAAAACGATAAATACAAATTAGCTATAAAAACACGACTTGCAACACATTGATTTACAACACATTGCAAAAAACGTCGTTTCTTAGTTCAAAAAAGGGCGGTTTTAGCGGCAAGAAACGGTGCTTCTTAAACCAAGAAACGGTGGAATTAGAAGATGAAAACGGCGGTTCTTGAACGTTAAAAAATAAAGTAAAGAAAATTCCAAAGACGAGAGTTGTTGTCTTTAACTCAAATCGGTAAATAGATTCCTAACCGGTTTGGGTTAAAGTTTCTATAATTTATCCTGAAAAGTTTGTCGGTATCAGGGAAAATATTTATCTTTGCAATAATATGTAACATTATGAGCGATAGAACACCTTCATTCCAAGACAAGAACAGCGAGGAAGCTCTGTTGAACCGATATGTCAACGAAGTATCTGCATACTCCCCTCTTTCATTGGAAGAGGAGCAAAGATTGGCTACACTTATACAGAATGGCGACCTACAGGCTATGGAGAGGCTGATAGACGCTAACCTCATGTTTGTAGTAAGCATTGCCCGCCAGTATAAAAGACACGGAGTAAACATGCTTGACCTCATCAACGAGGGCAACATTGCGATGATACATGCTGCTCGCAAATATAAACCCTCCGGAGGGAAACGATTTGTTCAGGAAGCAGTCTATGCCATACGTAAAGCTATAGAAGCAGCTCTTCCGAAAGAGGAAATACGAATAAACAGAACTCTAACGGAAAGCCTTACGGGAAAAGGCAAAGAGGCTGACTCTTCCGCTGAAGAGCATACCGACAAGGAAGCAATGGCAGAAGCAATACTCCTATTGCCGAAGCGTGAGCAGACTGTACTCAAAGCACTATATGGAATAGATGAATACCCACAGACGATGGCTGAATTTGCAGGTGCGCATGACATGACCCGTGAGCGAGTGAGGCAGATACGCAACAGAGCTATCAGACGGCTACACAGCTACAGAAACAAGAATTTTAAGTAACAATATTATATGACACATAATTTTAGAATGGCACTCATCTGCATGGTTATGCTGATGATGTCCATGCAATCTTTTGCCGTGCTAAAACCAACAAAGCTATATGCCTATGGATTTGCGGCATCTTTCAACGACTCTACAGTATACATTACCGACATCATGGAAATAGACTCTGCATGGGTTGAAGCACGAAGCGGCTTCCTATACAGTAGAGATAACTATTCATACCAACTGAAAACATATCTGGAGCAACAAGGATTTCAGAATCCAACATGTATCATCTCATTTGCAGAAAAACGCAAGGAAGCCGAGAAGAAATACATGAAACTGAGAAAGAAATATACCAAGGTTCCGGGAGCATATACAATAAAGTATCTGACGGAACAGGATTTTCGTTTCAATGCTATTAGCGCCATTGGCGACCCAAGTGTAAGCACAAACTACACTAAGGAAGCTTTGAAAGCAGAGATAAAAGCAGACAAAGAAGCAAAGAAAGAAGCTAAACGAAAGGCAAAAGAAGCAAAGAAGTCGGCTAAAAAGAGAGAAGCAGAAGCAAAAAATCCGAGAAAAAGGAAATAAAAAAGCATCTACTACGCATAATGAGCCACATCAACAACTACAAGGTAGCAGAGCTAATCTTGTCGCTAACGTTTGCAGAGGGACAGAAAAACGATACATCCCTGGTGCCTTCGCTTGAACCTTTTTGTTATGCCAATCGTGAGTATAGCGAAGAGGAGTTGCTCTTTCATCTTCATATTGACGACACCCTTCGCCCTGTGCCAAAGGCAGAGCGCACAAGAATAAAGGCTATTGACACGGGCAATGGTGAAACAATTGTCGACAAACGCTCAAACGGAGGGTATCAGTTTATCATTAAGGACACATGTGGAAACAGTTGTTGCCTACTCATTACAGACAGTAATTTCAAACACTGCCAAGCTGCACTGAACGGCACATACAGCATGCGTACCTTCGGGTTAAACAATGCACTTATGCTCATATTTGCATTTGCAGGAAGCAGTAACAATCTTGTTCTTATACACGCCTCATTAGTAAGAAACGACGGATGGGGTTATGCTTTTACAGCAAAGAGCGGTACGGGCAAGAGTACTCAAGTAAGTATGTGGTTGCGGCATATACCCGGATGTGACCTGATGAATGACGACAATCCAATAATCAGAATTATTGACGGTGAACCTTTCATCTACGGAAGTCCATGGAGCGGAAAAACACCATGCTACAGAAATGTAAAGGCACGATTGGGAGCTATCACACAGATTGTACGTGACACAGAAAATCATGTCGACCGAATAAATCCTATAGAGGCGTTTACTACTCTGATAACATCAGTGTCAGCAATGAAATGGGACAGCGAAATATTCAACAACATCTGTAAAATTCTCTCAAGAATAATAGAAACGACACCAATATACAACCTATATTGCCGTGCGGACAAAGAAGCAGCATTAGTATGCCAACAAGCAATTTCAAGAAGCAAGAAGTACAACTGAACAATGCAGAGCTTTTCCCAAAGCTCATAGCACTGCTGGAGGCAGGTCACACCGTGACACTGACACTCACAGGATTCAGCATGCGTCCTTTTCTTGAAGACAGGCGCGATATAGCAGAACTGCGCCATGCCACAAATCCAAAAGTTGGAGAGCCGGTTCTGGCCATAGTTGGAGACAATCACTATGTTCTCCACCGACTGATTAAAATAGAAGGAGACAATGTGACATTACTTGGAGACGGCAATATAAGCACAGAACACTGTAAACTGAGTGACATAAAAGCTCAAGTAGTGGGATTCTACCGCAAAGGAAGAAAGACACCCGACACCATTGACGGGTGGAAATGGAAATGCTATTCCATTATATGGATGGCTCTACGCCCTGTCAGAAGATACATTCTATACATATATAGACAATGGGTAAAAATTTTCGGAACAGTTTAATGGCATTATCTATATAATTAATAAAATAAAAGGTTTGTACAGCGTGCATGCGGTATCGACTTACATTTGAGGGTGGTGGTGAAAAACAATTAACGGTGAGGGTAGCAAGAAAGCAGTATATCAACTTCAACGGCGATAGACCCATATAGACACACAGGTAGTCATATGAGTGCTGTTCTTTCTTTTGTCATATACTCAACGATGATAGAAAAATAAACAAAAACAAGTCCATGCCTTGCGCAGGACACTTATAAATTTAATTATGAAAGTAAAGAAAGGCTTTGTTCTGCATGAAATATGCAATGAGAATGTTGTAATTGCAGAGGGTATTGAAAATATTGATTTCAATAATTTGATTTCAATGAATGATACAGCAGCATACATTTGGAAGAATGTCCAGGGTAAGGACTTCAGTGTTGAAGATATGGTTAGTATGATTCTTTCAGAATACGATATTGACGAGGCAACAGCCAAAAATGACTGTAAAGCCCTTGCAGAAAACTGGCTCAACGCCGGTATATGCGAAGAATAGCTAACCGGACAGCTAAAGAAATATAGTATTACTAAGGTATTATAATATGATGAAGCCTTAGTAATATATTGTCAGAAAGTTTCGATTTATTATGCAGGTTGCGAGAGTGTCATCTTCCCTTCAGGAGAAATCGTTATGAACACAAGATAACCGGAAGCACTCTCTGGCACTCTTAGTAACGCATGGAACACAATACCTGAATTGTCACAGCGGTCATACACTACATCACTGAGAATACTCTGACGCATCACTTCTGCAGGAACATACTTATGGAAATCATGCTTGTGAATATCTGAAGAAAAGACCCTATGTGCTCCTTCATATACCGCAAGATGAATAATGTTATCATAATAAATTTTACTAATCCCTACCCCTTCGTCATTGTAGTCAGACTTGATAACCTTATAAGTAGTAGGATTGATCTGAACATAGCAATGATAATGCCTGTCACCATTTACAACGACTGTATCACGCTTGACCAACTCCTGAATAATATCATCATCAAAAACATCATCCTTATCCTCAAACGATTGCTCTAAATCAGGATTATCACTCTTTAGCAAAGTTATTGTCTCATGATTCTGATTGCGGAATTTAAAAAGATTACTCGTAAACTTTTCTATGAAATAGCTCATCGGAATATCGCCATCAATATATATGGAGTCACCATATATACGATAATGAACAGGAAGAATCTCTGGATCTGGATAATACAGCGTATCATTAACTGCTTTAAACACGACACTCTCGTCGTCAGAATTAATCCACACTCCGGCAAGCATAGCCTCTAAGCGAGGATCGCTTTTACGCTCCTCGGATTTCTTATTGCCACAGCTCATACAAAGCAAGGCAATAATAACAGACAATATTCCAAATACCTTATTCAATATATCAATTTTTTCTATTCAAATGTTTCAGCATCTGCCAAAGAAAAACCATTAAGGTCTTTCTCACTCGTCACCACATCATTAATATCGATATGCCAATCAATGCCAATAGTCTCATCATTCCAACGAATACTTGCTTCAGCATGTGGAGCATATACATTATCAACCTTATATGTGAAAATGGCATCGTCAGACAAGACAACAAAACCATGTGCAAAACCACGAGGGATGAATAGCTGACGCTTATTGTCTTCGCTTAACTCTACAGCAACGTATTTTCCAAAAGTCGGCGAACTCTTACGAAGGTCAACAGCAACGTCAAGAACTCTGCCTTTTATTACTCTGACAAGCTTAGCCTGTGACCATTCTCCTTTCTGATAATGCAAGCCTCTGAGTACTCCATAGCTTGAGCGTGATTCATTATCCTGAATGAATTCCACCTTACCTATATTTTCTTCAAAATCCGACTGCTTCCAAGCCTCGAAGAAATAGCCTCGTTTATCTGCAAAAACCTTAGGCTCAAGGATATACACACCGCTTATAGAAGTTTTTATATACTGCATACTGCATTTATCTTTTTTATATAACGGCAAAGATACTGTTTTTGCAATGAAAATCCAAACTTAAACCAGTAAATTATTTTTTTCGTAGTTTTTTATATAAAAGTCTTTGGCGTTTCAAAATAATGAATTATCTTTGCACATAATGTTCAAGATTGATCATCACATAGAGTATCTCCTTCTGAAACACGACTGCGTCATAGTTCCGGGTTTCGGAGGGTTCGTCGTACATAGCTTACCCTCT
>FLSH01007006.1_pt1 | contig 16028 bp, 11 predicted proteins | sample 1550441 | NCBI WGS metagenome assembly FLSH01 (sample SAMEA4031756, study PRJEB14383) | metagenome | biome: human; feature: oral; material: saliva | place: Philippines | collected 2014 | reverse complement strand
ATTGGCTGCTTTAAACAAAGCAAAACCAACTACTGCAAAAGGTGTGTTCATTAAGAAAGTAAGCATCTCTACTACAATGGGTGCTGGTGTTGCTGTTGATCAAGCTTCACTATAATTTTCTAGTTTGATTTCTAAAAACCGTATAGAATTCTGTTCTGTACGGTTTTTTTATTGGTTATTGAGTGCGATTTCGAGGTTATTAAATGAACGTAACAAATTTTGCTTTTCTTGAAACATACCAACCACAGCTAATGGAGCAAGCAGAACTTGCTGAAAAGTTGCTTTATATTGATGCAGGTAGCTCTTTAACGCGTTTGCGTGGATTTGCAGAAGAAATGGTACGTATTATTTACAATGAGGAGCGTTTACCTCGTCTTCCTCAAGCCTCGTTTAACGATTTACTTCAATCTATTGAATTTAGACGCTCAGTTGCTCCAGAGCTTTATCTACAACTGGATTACCTCCGCCTTCAAGGAAATAAAACCGCTCACGGTGCAAAAGGCGATGTGGCGGTGGCGAAAGAAGCGTTAAAAGTAGCACATAAACTTGCCATCTATATGATGGTGCGTTATGCCTATGCACGCCCAGATCAACTTACAGCATATCAAGAACCGCTTTCTGTTGTTGCGAATGTCAATGAAAGCAAGCGGATAAAAGAATTAGAAGAGCGCCTACAAGCGGTGATTCAACAGCTAGAAGCAGAACGTATAGCACAAGCGAAACAAGCGGAAATGCTTTCTGATGAAGATCTTGCTTTACGTAAACAACAAAGCACACAAGTCGCCCAAAGTTTGGGCTGGGATGAAGCCGCAACTCGCCGCTATTTGATTGATGCTCAAATTGCCCAAGCAGGTTGGGAAGTAAATAATCCACAAGCGGTGGAAAAAGAGCATAAATTAACGAATTTCAAAGGTACACCTTCAGGTAGAGGAGCTGTAGATTATGTTTTCTGGGGCGATGATGGCAAACCACTTGCTGTGCTTGAAGCAAAGAAAACTAGCCGTAGCGTGCAAGATGGACGTGAGCAAGTGCGCTTATATGCCGATGCTTTAGAAGAAACCTACGGGCAACGTCCCGTGTTGTTTTATAGCAATGGTTATCAACTTTTTATTTGGGATGATGCGGTGTACAACACCCCTCGTCAGCTGTTTAATTTTTATGATAAAGAGAGCCTGCAAAAGCTCTTTTTCCAACGCCAATATAAGCAAGATCTCACGCAAAATTATCCAAATCGCTGCCAGAATATCGCAGGGCGAATGTACCAAACTGCCGCCATTAAAGCGGTAGCAGAATCGTTCCAAAATCAGCGTCGTTCAGCCTTAATTGTGCAAGCAACAGGCACAGGAAAAACCCGAGTGGCGATTGCGTTAATTCATTTATTACTTGAGAAAAAATGGGCGAAACGTGTGCTCTTTTTATGCGATCGACGCGAATTACGCAGACAAGCAGATGAAGCGTTTAAAGACTTTTTGCCTTCAGAACCTCGTTGTTTAGTAGGAGAAACAGGGGAGATTGATAATGCTGCACGCGTGTATGTTTCGACTTATCCTGCAATGATGAACCGTTTTGCTCAGCTCAATACGGGTTATTTTGATGTGATTGTTGCCGATGAATCGCACCGTTCAATCTATAACAAATATGGCGATATTTTCGATTATTTTGATGCGTTAAGAGTTGGGCTTACTGCAACGCCTGTGAGTTTTATTAGCCGCAATACCTATTCGCTTTTTGGTTGTGAAAACCAAATGCCGACCTATTCTTTTGATTTGGAAGAAGCTTGGGCACACGAACCGCCTTATTTAGCTCGTTATGTCGTTAAAGAGATGACCACCGAGTTTTTGCGTGAAGGGATTCGTTACGACCAACTCTCAGCAGAACAAAAACGCCAATTAGAAGAAGATTTAGGTGAAGAAGATGCACAAAATGCTGATTTTGAAGCCGCCCAGCTCGGCAAAGATATTTTCAGCTATGCAACCGACAGTGCCATTATTACCAATTTAATGGAAAAAGGCTTGCGTGCCAAATATGGACGATTAGGCAAAACCATTATTTTTGCCCAAAGCCAAAAACACGCCGAGCATTTAGAAAAAATCTTCTGCCAACTTTATCCACAATATGGCACGGCAATGTGTAAAGTGATTCATCATGGCATTCAGCACGTAGATCATTTGATTGAGGAATTTAAACAACCAGACAACGCATTCCGTATTGCGGTTTCGGTGGATATGTTAGATACGGGCATTGATGTGCCTGAAATTCTGAATCTTGTGTTTGCTAAAGCGGTTCGTTCAAAAGTGAAATTTTGGCAGATGATTGGGCGTGGCACACGTTTATGTCAAAGTTTGCTAGACCAAAATGCAGACAAAGATCACTTTGTGATTTTCGACCATTACCAAAACTTTGAATATTTTGGCGAAAAATATCAAGAACGTGAAGACGTAGAACAAGCTAAACCGCTCTATCAAAGTTGCTTTGATGCTCGCCTTGCATTTGCCAAAGAAGCGAAAAAACAAGGGCGTTATTTTGAATGGGTGAGTGAGTTAATCAAACAAGATGTGCTTGCCCTGCCTTTAGAAGCGATTGCAGTGAAACGTGAGCTTGAAACCGTCACGATAATGCGAGAAAGCAATGCCATTAGCCAATGGGATAACCAAAGCGTACACCGCTTAGAGAAGATTATCTCGCCACTAATGAGACAGCGTCCATTGCCAGAAAATGAGATACAAGCGGTTCGATTTGACAGACTTATTGCACAAATTCAAGGCAAATGGCTCAGCAAAACGAGCGATTTTGGGGCGTATCAAAATCAACTACTTGATTGGCTAGGTGCCTTAGCGGATTTAGATGTGGTTCGCAAACATCAAGCCACAATCGACCGCTTGCGTCACGGTGATTTCTGGGTAAAAGAGAATATCGAAGCCCTTGAACAAGCACGTCTTGAACTACGCGGCATTATGCAATATCGTCGCTATGATAGCGTGATTTCACCAATTTATGTGAACACTACCAAAGTGGCAGATGGCAAAATTGAAATCAAAGAGAGAATTATTGAAGCACCGCGTTATAGTGTGAAAATGAAGCTTATTTTTGAGCAATTTGTGGATAACATCGTGATTCAGAAAGTAAAACACAACCAAGTGGTCAGCAAAGATGAAATCGAATCGCTCTTCTCGCTTATTTTGACACAGCATCCGAATGTGGATTTAGCCAGCCTTAAAGCGTTTTATGGCGAAACGGTGGAGGATTTAAACCGATTGTTAAAAGAAATTGTGGGATTAGATGCCAAAGCATTAGAGAAACATTTTGAGAAATTTACCCAAAATCACCGTGATTTAACCGCTAAACAGGTGCAATTCCTCGATTTACTGCAAAGTTTCTTAGCAAGACACGGTGGTATTACCCGTGAGCGATTATTTGAAGCACCTTTTACCACGATTAGCCACGAAAGTATTGATGGTCTTTTTGATGAACAAAGTGCGAATGAATTGTTTGATCTGATTAAGCCATATTTTGTGGAGAAAGTGGGAGGCGTGCATAGTGAATGATAAATTGCCTATCAATATCAATGATTTATTAACCCGTAGAACCATTGAAGATGAACGGATTGAATTTAAAGAGAGTTGGAATCCTGAAGCCATTTTGCATACTTTGTGTGCTTTCGCTAACGATTTTCACAACTTAGGTGGTGGCTATGTGATTGTTGGGGTGGCAGAAAAAGAAGGTATTCCACAATTGCCGCCAAAAGGGTTACAACCTGAGCAAATTGATAAAATTCATAAAGAATTACTGCAACTGGAAAAACACGATATTGTGCCCGCTTTTCATACGCTCACAGCAACCTATGAAATTCAAGGCAAGTTGATTTTAGTATTATGGGCTGTGGGCGGTGAAATGCGTCCTTATCGTGCTAAGAAAAGCCTTTCAGGAAAAATAGCGATAATTGGGCATATTATATTCGCCAACATTCCAACACGGTTGAAGCCAAAGGCGAGATTGAACAAGAGCTGCTTTCTTTAGCCAATAAAATTCCTTTTGATGATAGATTGTGTATTTCAGCCACGTTAGAGGATTTAGAACCGCACCTTATGCGAGAATTTTTAACGGAAATTCGCAGCGAATTAGCCCCCAGTGCGAAAACCTTGTCGGTTGAAGAATTGGCAAAACGAATGAACGTCGTAGGCGGTGTGCCAGAAGCGTTATTTCCCAAAAATGTTGGCTTGTTACTGTTTAACAGTCAGCCTGAACGCTTTTTCCCTGCAACGCAAATTGATGTGGTATATTTTCCACAAGGTGTGGCAGGCGGTGTGATTCAAGAAAAAATTTTCAAAGGACCGATAGGGCGTATTACGCAAGATGCCTTGCAATATATCAAAAACCTTTATTTGCAAGAGAAGATCATTAAAGTGCCGAATCAAGCTAAAGCGATTCGGTTATGGAATTATCCGTTTCTTGCTATTGAAGAAGCGGTGGTCAATGCGGTTTATCATCGTTCTTATGAAATTCGTGAGCCGATTGAAGTGCGTATTACCCCAACGGAAATTGAAATTTTAAGCTATCCAGGACCTGATCGCTCGATTAAACTTGCCGATTTACAAACAGGAAAAGCCGTCAGCCGTCGTTATCGTAACCGTCGTTTGGGCGAGTTTCTAAAAGATTTAGAATTAACCGAAGGACGCTCAACAGGGATTCCTAAAATTATTCGTGAAATGGCAAAAAACGGTTCGCCTGAAGCAGTTTTTGATACCGATGAAGAACGCAGTTATTTTCTTATTAGTTTGCCTATTCATCAGGAAATGTTGGTGGAGGAACAAGATACCCCTCAAGATACCGACCTAGTTACCGACCTAGATACCGACCTAGATGTATCACTAGATATGTATACAATGAGTGTATTAGTTGAGCGGTTAATTAAGCAATTGAGTGATACAGAGAAAGGTATTTCCCAATTAATGCAAGAATTGAATATTCATCATAAGCGACATTTCCGTACAGCATATCTTTTGCCAGCGATTGAGCAAGGTTTGGTGGAGATGACGATTCCTGATAAACCCACCAGCCGTAATCAAAAATATCGATTAACGGTGTTGGGAAAAGAGCGGTCAAATTTTTAGAGATTTTTGTAGATGACCTGTAGGGTGTGTGAACCGCAAGGTTCACGCACGCGTAATTGATAATGTTTGCGTGCGTGGATTGTGCCAATCCACACACCCTACGGAGTGGAGATAAGATGAAATTACAGGAATTACAATCGGTTGCGGAAGTTATTTCTGGATATGCCTTTAAGAGTGAATTGATAAAATCAGGTCACGATAGAATTATCCGAATTGGAGATTTACAGAATGGTAGAGTAGAAATTGATTCAGCCATTACATTTGATTCTGCAGATTACGGTGTTTCTGAACAGTTTAGAATTTTAGAAAATGACATTTTGATGGCGTTATCAGGTGCAACGGTAGGCAAAATTGCAGTTGCTCATAATTTAAAAGAGAGATGCTATTTAAATCAACGAGTGGCAATTGTTAGAGCAAAAGATAAAACCTCACAAAGTTATTTAAAATATGTTTTTTCGGGAAGATATTTAGAAAAATTATTAATGTCTGCTGGGGGTGTTGCACAGCCAAATCTAAGCCCGAAAAGCTTGGAAAAAATGGAAATTCCTTTACCCGACTTACCCACCCAAACCCAAATTGCAAAAATCCTCGATAAATCGACCGCTCTTATTGCCAAACGCAAGGCACAGATTGCAGAGTTGGATGTGTTGGTGCAGTCGGTGTTTTTGGAGATGTTTGGCGATCCGATTACGAATCCGAAGGGATGGGAAATTGGAAAGATTAAAGATGTTATTTTAAAATCTCAATATGGCACGAGTAATAAAGCCTCGGAAACAGAAGGTGAATATCCAATTTTGAGAATGAATAATATTACTTATCAGGGCGAAATGGATTATTCAAATTTAAAATATATTGATTTGGGCGAAAAAGATAAAGAAAAGCATCTTGTCCATAAAGGCGAATTGTTATTTAACCGTACAAATAGTAAAGAACTTGTAGGGAAAACAGGGTTATATAATTTAGATAAACCGATGGCATTTGCTGGATATTTGATTAAAATCATCCCAAATAAAGAGAAAATAAATAGTCAATTTCTATTAGCCTATATGAATAGCAAATATATCAAAGCAATTTTATTCAATATGGCAAAAAATATTATTGGAATGGCAAATATTAATGCAAAAGAAATGGAAAATATTTCTCTTTATATTCCAGAACTAAATTTACAAACCCAATTCGCCCAAATCGTCGAAAAAATCCAAACCCAAAAATCCCAACTGCAACAAAGCCTTGCGGAGTTGGAAATACAACATCAGGCATTGATGCAACGGGCATTTAGAGGGAAGTTGGTGTAGTACTTAGAATAATTTCTTCGCTAATGACGACTGCCAAATCTCCCCTTCCCCTCTTTGCTAAAGAGGGGAATTTTCTTTAGTAAAATAACGGTAATTGACTTATCCATTTCCGTTAATCTCAAAGTAGAGATTAAAATGAGATTTTAGCTCGATCTAATCCCCCTCTTTAGCAAAGAGGGGAAGGGGAGATTTGGCAGAAGATAAAACGAAGTGCATACGCGATAAAAGCACCAAAGTGCGGTCAAATTCACACACATTTTCACAAACAAGGACACACTATGCTTACAGGCAAAATTCGTAACGATATTGATAAACTCTGGGAAAAATTCTGGACGGGGGGGATTACTGATCCGCTTACGGTGGTGAAACAAATCAGTTATTTGGTGTTTGCCCGAATGTTGGATATGCAAGAAGAAGCCAATGAGCGACGTGCACAACGCACAGGCAAGGCGTTTAATCGCATTTTCCCAGATACTCCCGAAGGGCAAGTATTGCGTTGGAAAAATTTTCGCCAGCTTTCAGGATCACAATTAAGCCAGCATTTGAAAGATAAGGTGTTCCCTCATTTTGCCAGCCTTGCAGGTTCGGCTTCAGGTTTGGGGCAAGTGGGCGAATATATGCAGCAGGCTTCGGTGGAAATTAAAAACGATAGCGTGCTGGTTTCCGCGATTGAGTTGGTTGATCAGTTGCCATTAACCCAAAGCGATGTGAAAGGCGATATTTACGAATATTTATTGAGTAAACTTTCAACGGCAGGCATTAACGGTCAGTTCCGCACACCGCGTCATATTATTGATTCGATCATCACAATGGTGGCACCGAAACCGAATGAGACGGTGTGTGACCCAGCTTGTGGTACGGCTGGCTTTTTGGTGCGTACGGTGGAATATTTAAATAAAACGCACACGAGTGAAGAATACAAACAGCCAGATGCGGAAGGCAACGTGCATTACATTGGGGATTTATTATCTGATGAAGACCGCCGCTTTATGGAAAATCAGATGTTCTGGGGTTTTGATTTTGATAGTACGATGTTGAGCGTCTCCAGTATGAATATGTTGTTGCACGGCATTCGTGGGGCGAATATTTGCTATCAAGATACCTTGAATAAATCGATTCACGAGCATTATCCGCAACAAGAAAAGAATTTCTTTGATGTGATTTTGGCAAACCCGCCGTTTAAAGGTAGCCTTGATGAGGCGAATACGAATCCGAATGTGTTAAGCGTGGTGAAAACCAAGAAAACAGAATTATTGTTTGTGGCACATATTTTAAATGCGTTAAAACTGGGCGGACGTGCAGGCGTGATTGTGCCAGATGGCGTGTTATTCGGTTCATCGAAAGCCCATAAACAGTTGCGTCAGGCATTAATTGAAAATAACCAATTGGAAGGCGTGGTGAGTTTGCCAAGTGGGGTATTTAAACCTTATGCGGGCGTTTCAACGGCAGTGTTGTTATTCCGCAAAGGTGGCACCACGAGCAAAGTGTGGTTCTACGATGTGCAAGCCGATGGCTATAGTCTTGATGATAAACGTTCGCCTGTAGAACAAAATGATTTACCGTTGGTGGAAAAAACGTGGGCGGAATATCAGGCGTTACATTTGGCAAATAATCAGGCGGAAATTGAAAAACGCTTTGGCGATAAAACGCAGCCGAGTTTTGTGGTGGATGTGGCGGATATTGTGGCGAATGGCTATGATTTATCCATTAATCGCTATAAAGAAGTGGTGCACGAAGAGCAAGAATATGAAGCACCAAGCGAGATTTTAGCTCGCATTGAAACTCTGGAAAATGAGATTCAGCAAGGATTGAGTGAGCTGAAAGCGTTGTTGGTGAAATAAGAGTGAAACCGTAGTAAATACTACGGTTTTCTTTTTTACAAGCGGTGCAAAAAAGAAAAAAAATGCAAATTGGTTTTCTCTAAATAAATAGTGTGATGTAGATCACATTTTGAAAAGTAGATTCGTGCTATATTCCTTCCAGTTTTTATTTTTTAACCGTATAGAGGTATCTATGGATTTTCTGATGAACTTAGGGGAAGGAACGCAGTTTGCAATTCAACTTGTGATTGTGTTGATCTGTTTGTTCTATGGAGCGAAAAAGGGAGGCATTGCACTTGGAATGCTTGGTGGGATTGGCTTAATCGTGTTGGTATTTGGGTTTGGGATTGAACCAGGTAAACCTGCGATTGATGTAATGCTTACTATTCTTGCGGTGGTGGTAACCTCTGCAACCCTTCAAGCCAGCGGTGGTTTGGATGTGATGTTGCAAATTGCGGAAAAAATGCTGCGTAAAAACCCGAAATATGTGAGTATTCTTGCACCGTTTGTAACCTGTACGTTAACCATTCTTTGCGGTACAGGGCACGTGGTTTATACGATGTTGCCGATTATTTACGACATTGCGATTAAAAACGATATTCGCCCAGAGCGTCCGATGGCGGCAAGTTCAATTGCGTCTCAGTTAGGGATTATTGCTTCACCGGTATCGGTTGCAGTGGTGACTTTGACAGCGTTTTTAGTGAATTCAAAAACACCTCTCGCAGGTTTTGATGGTTATTTAGATTTATTGAAAATTACTGTGCCTTCAACCCTTTGCGGTGTGTTAGCGATAGGTATTTTCAGTTGGTTCCGTGGTAAAGATTTAGATAAAGACCCTGTGTTCCAAGAAAAAATCAAAAATCCAGAGTTCAAAAAATATGTGTATGGTGATTCTGCTTCACTTTTAGATAAAAAATTACCGCAATCAAGCTGGAATGCGATGTGGATTTTCTTCGGTGCGATTGTGCTTGTGGCGGTATTAGGTTATTTCAAAGAATTACGTCCTTCTTTTGATAAAACCGTGCCAGCTCAAGTGGTAGAGATAGTGGTTGATAATAAGCCAGTGCAAAGTATCAATGTAAAAGAGGGTAAAATTGTCGCACAAGCGAAAGATGGCACAGTGTTACTTGATGTGAAAGATAACAAAGCGAAAGCAAAAACCACTTTTGCTAACGTGCAAGTGTTAGATGAAAAAGATAACGTGAAACAAACCATTGTTGCAGAAGAAGGCAAGGTGGTAGTTACTGTAAAAGATAAAGTGGAAAGCATTGAAAATGCGACTATCGTGTTGAAAGATACGATGAAAAAATCTTCACCACTTGGTATGGTGAATGTGATTCAGATCTTTATGTTGCTTGCAGGTGCATTGATTGTAATTTTCACCAAAATGGATGCGAGCAAAATCAGTAAAAATGAGATTTTCCGTTCAGGTATGATTGCCCTTGTTGCGGTGTTTGGTATCTCTTGGATGGCTGAAACAATGTTTGCGGTGCATACGCCAATGATGAAATCTGCATTAGGTGATATCGTACGTGCTCATCCTTGGACTTATGCGGTTATGTTGTTATTGATTTCTAAATTTGTAAACTCACAAGCTGCGGCGTTGGTGGCGTTTGTTCCACTTGCGTTAAATATAGGCGTTGAACCTGGTGTTATTTTAGCGTTTGCGAGTGCGTGTTACGGCTATTATATTTTACCTACTTATCCAAGTGACTTAGCAGCAATTCAATTCGACCGTTCAGGCACAACACATATCGGTAAATTTGTGATTAACCATAGTTTTATATTGCCAGGGTTAATCGGGGTATTTACCGCTTGTGTATTTGGTTACCTTTTTGCAGGTATTTATGGTTATCTATAAATAGATAAGCATTTTCATACGCCACATGGAATCCAGTGTGGCGTTTTTTGTCTGAAATTTTTGATCATTTTTTAGATTATTGCTTTACAAATAAACAAGCTCAGACTATAATTTTACTCTCGTTTTACACGGTAATGTGTAAAAACTGATGGTGCTTGCCTCATCAAGCCCCATCGAAGACTGTAGGAGTGCTTGGCACTTAATTATCCTACATAGATGGTGAACAGACAGAATTTCTCTGCTTCTGGACACCTTAGGCTCAAGAAGAAACGCGTAAGCGGTGAAATTTTTGAGGTTTTTTGTAATTCTGCTATGTAAATAGTAGAGTGTATCAGGAGCTAAAACCAATGGCATTAAATCTTCAAGACAAACAAGCAATTGTTGCTGAAGTAAATGAAGCTGCCAAAGGTGCCCTTTCAGCTGTTGTTGCGGATTCTCGTGGCGTCACAGTTGAGAAAATGACTGAGTTACGTAAAAATGCACGTGAAGCAGGTGTAACTATGCGCGTAGTACGTAATACTTTATTACGTCGTGCGGTAGAAGGCACTGAATTCGAATGCTTAAAAGATGCGTTTACTGGTCCAACTCTTATTGCTTTCTCAAATGAACACCCAGGTGCTGCAGCACGTTTGTTCACTGAGTTTGCAAAAGCAAACAAAGAGTTCGAAATTAAAGGTGCAGCCTTTGAAGGTAAAACACAAGATGTTGAATTCTTAGCAACATTACCAACTTACGAAGAAGCAATTGCACGTTTAATGGGCACAATGAAAGAAGCTGCGGCAGGCAAACTTGCTCGCACTCTTGCGGCATTACGCGACAAATTACAAGCAGAAGCGGCTTAATTTTTCGTCGTTTTCTCAAATCGTTTAACTTATTTACTTTAGGAATTGATTGTTATGTCATTAACTAACGAACAAATCATTGAAGCTATCGCTTCTAAATCAGTATCAGAAATCGTTGAATTAATCACAGCGATGGAAGAAAAATTCGGTGTTTCAGCAGCGGCAGCAGTAGCAGCAGCTCCAGCAGCAGGCGCAGCAGCGGCAGAAGAAAAAACTGAATTCGACGTAGTTCTTGCTAACGCAGGTGCAAACAAAGTTGCTGTAATCAAAGCAGTACGTGGTGCAACTGGTTTAGGCTTAAAAGAAGCTAAAGACTTAGTAGAATCTGCTCCAGCTAACTTAAAAGAAGGCATCTCTAAAGCGGAAGCTGAAGCACTTAAAAAAGAATTAGAAGAAGCTGGTGCACAAGTAGAAATCAAATAATTTTGATTTTAACTTTTAACCTATCTTCAGGTTCAAGAGAAAGCCAATGGTTATGCCGTTGGCTTTTTCATTTTCTAATTCTTTCTGGAGAGGGTTTGTTATCCCTTGGTAAAAATAAAAGCACTTATTCAGTAATAAGTGCTTTTAGAAAAAATATTATGATTAGTTTCTGTTATTTTCTAATGCTTTTAAGATCGCATCGCCTAGTAGTTTGGCTCTAATACGGTAGCCCTTGCCATTTAAATGAATGCCATCTTTCGATGCAAAGCCTAAACTATGCCAATTGGCAACAGATCCGTGTTCGCCTGAAATGGTATACCAATCATAGAACAAGGTTCCCTCATCTTTTGCAATGCGTTTTACCATTTGAGCGTATTTTTCAGATATTGTTACATTTTTTCCCCGATAACGGGCTTCTTGTACGCTAGTTAATAAAATTGCAGCATTAGGTTTAAGTGTTCTTACTTTACGAATAGTTTGACGAATAGTGGTTTCTAAATTTTCGTCAATTTGATTAGTATAAATCACATCATTTGTTCCCCAGTCTAAAATAACTAGATCTGCATCTAGTAAAGGGAATTGTTGTTCAAATAATCTTTGCTGAATGAGTGCAGAATAAGCTGCACCACCTACTCCTAGATTATGATAAATCACGCCAGAATTTTGAGGAGAGGTTAGATTTAAACCGTGGAATTCAAAGGTAGAATTGGGGTTAATTGCTTGAATAGTGAGAGTGATCTCCTGCCCTGCATTATTTAAACTAAAATTGACTGCTTGTGTATTGCTTTGTGCCAAAACATTGATACTTTGGCTTTGTGAGCCGCTATTTAGTGTTAAGCGATAATCGCCATCCGCTTTAAATAAGAGTGTGGCATTAATGGCGTCGTGGGAAATAATCTTTTTGAAATGGAAACTCACTTGAGTTGAAGGATCTCTTGTTCTTGCAACAAAACCAGAAATACCTAATGCAATCTTAGGATATTGTTGAATACTATTGGCTGTTTTCCATTGGCCAGTAAATCGACTAGAGTAGTCCTCTTGTGAGTAAGTTTTAGCTATTGTATAAGGAAAAATCATCCCTCGACCTGCGTTTCCTCGGATGGATTGAAACGTATCGCGTAATGGACCGACTTGCCAGCCAGGTTGGATGTGAGAGTCTCCAAAATGCACAATATTGATTGTGCTATTGTTTTTTTTCCATTTTTGCCCGAGAGAACCTAGTGTTTTTGAGTTAGCAAAATCAATTTTATTGGCTGCAAAATTAATATTTTGAGGCCAATGTTGTTTGGTTTGCATGGTTATCGTGGATGATGTTTGATTTTTTTGTGTGTTATTAGAACAGCTTACGATAATAAGAGATGCCGCTAGTGTTAGGCATATTTTTAGGTATTGTTTATTCATTGTTTATGTGCCTTATTTTAACATTTGTAGACCAAGTTTTGTTGTAGTTTTAGTATTGGCTGCGAAAGTATTATGAGCATAGAGTAATTCTTTGATGTCATGACGTTTCATTAAGCGTAGTATGTTTCCTTTAAAGTAACGGTAATCTACAACATAAATATCTTTGTAATGGGCTGTAAGATAAGGAATTAATGCATTTCCAAATGAATCTTTGACAACCAACAAGCTTTTTCTTTCGCTTGTTTCCGTATGAAAATGGACTAAAGGATTATCTCCACCAATAAAGAGCACATAGTTATTATTTTTTTCAGCATAGACTTGCCCTGCTATTGGTGTTGGAGCATCTCCATAAATTTTTACGACAGATTGAGTCGGAACTTTATAATATTCTAAAAGATCAGGGTTCTTTTTTAATTCATTATCTTTGGTATAGTTATAAAGGCTGCCTAAAAAAGAGGTTTTTTTGGCTTCATATTGCATGTCGGATAATGCAAGCGGTTGAAATCCAGCTTTTTTGGCAAAAGCAACGTAAGCATAGTAAGCCCCAAGCCCAGTCCAATGGTGGTCTGTTCTAAACTGAATATATTCGTTCTTGTGCGGTTCCATTTCTTCATACACTGGTACAGAAACAATATTTTTAGGCAATAAACTATTAAATAGTTCAATATTCTCTTTCTCTTTTAATACCCCTTTATTAACTTGGTAAGGTAAGTAAAAATCGCTACCAGATGGGATCATCATGGTATACATTTTTATGTCATTAGCTAACTTTTTACGGTAGGTCGTCAACATGTTGACGTAAGGAGTAATAGTTTGCTTTGAGCCTGCAAAAATCTGTAAAACTCGTCCATTAACGACAATCACCCCTTTAATACGATTGAACTCTTCATTTATATCAGATGGAATATGTTTCTCTGTATTTTTAGCTGATTCTACCTCGACTGTTTCTGTATTTGATGTAGTATCAGCCGTCAAAGGTTCATGGGCTTCCTCTGACTTTTCAGTATCAACATTTCGTTCTAAAGCGGAATCTGAAACATCTATATTGGATGCCGACGAGGTTTCTTCAGTTATCATTTCCTGATCTAAAGATATTTCATCATTATGTTGATTATTGAGCGTAATAACGCGAATTTCTTGCTCTTGACTACCTTTGAATGTGTTTAAATGATTTGCAAGTGTTAACCAATTCTCTCTCAAAGGAAAATGATCGTTATAATATTCCTCAAAAGCTTTCTCGAATTTTCCTGAAAAAATGGTTTCTTGATTAGCTAGCGGAAAATCCATTAATTTTCGGTTTTCATCACTAGAAATAGTTTGTTTAGGTAATGTCCAAAACGCAACACCTCCAATAATAAGTATTACACAAAATAGTGAGCTATTTGCAATCCAGAGAAGTTTTTTCATATTGCCTCAGTTAGAATCTAAAATAGATAAATGGATTATAAGTACTGCCAACAAGTAGTGCGATGGAACAACCCATAAAAAGAAGTGTTTGGATAAACTCGCTGAATATTGAAAGTGTTGAGTTCCAAGCGGTCAATTTTTCTTGGAAAAATGCACGTACAGGCATACAAAGTAGTAATGTGATTCCAAACCAGTAAAGATTCGACATGACAAGTGAGCTATCTCGATAATCATATAGCTCTGCGGAAGTGAGACCAAACATCACTTGAAGATGAGCATTTAATTGGGTTAAATCGGTAAAATAGAAAATCGCCCAGCCAATTATAATAAAAAAGAGAGCATAGGTGTGTTGAAAGATAGATGGAAGTTTATCCAAAATCTTATGAAGAAGAAACTTTTCAATGAGTAGCAATAATCCGAAGTATGTCCCCCAGATAATAAAATTCCAGCTAGCTCCATGCCATAAACCTGTTAGGCTCCAAACAACCAAAATATTACGAATTTGGTTATGTTTATTACCACCTAAAGGGATATAAACATAATCTTTAAAAAAACTTGATAATGAAATATGCCAGCGACGCCAAAAATCTGAAATAGATTTTGCTGTGTAAGGATGTTTGAAGTTTTCATGATAATGGAAACCAAACATTTTTCCTAAACCAATAGCCATGTCTGAATAGCCAGAAAAATCGAAATAAATTTGTAAGCTAAATAGAATAATGCTAAGCCATGCTCCCACGATGCTGAGTGAGTTGATTTCACCATTTAATAGTGGGATAGCTAATGCTCCAGCGGTATTTGCAATGCAAACTTTTTTGAATAATCCTTTGCTAAAGCGATTAACGCCGTAGTGAAAATCCTCCCAGCGAAAATAGCGCTCTGTAATTTCTTTCGCGATGTGTCCATAACGAATGATTGGGCCTGCTACAAGATGATGGAAGTTAGCAATATAAACTAAGAATGCAGCATAAGATTGTTGTGCCTTGACCTTGTTATACCAAACGTCTAGGGTATAAGAAAGAGACATAAATACATAGAAAGAGATTCCTACAGGGAGTGCAAAAGTAGGTGCTGTAATATTAAGCTTAAAAAGTTGGTTGATGTTTTCAATAACGAAGCCACTATATTTAAAAAAGCCCAACAGACCAAGATTAACTATAAAGGTAATAATAAGTCCTAGCTTAGCAATAGGTTGACCTCGATGGTTTTCAATAAATTTACCATTAAAATAGTCAACTGTTGCGGATAGTAGTAGTAAAATTACCCAAATAGGTTCTCCCCAAGCATAGAATAAAATAGATGAAGAAACGAGAATCCAGTTACGTATATAAATTGATTTGGTCAGATAATACAAGCCTAATACGATAGGTAGAAAAAGAAAGATAAAAATAAGACTAGAAAAGACCAAAATAATACCTTGAATATATGAGATAGAAAAATGTTGCTTATTATAAAGAATTTTAATGGTAATCTTAAGCTTAAATAGGTTTTTTTAGCAAAAAGTATGATGAAAGTGACTTAGGTTTGTTGTTTTACATCATAAATAAAGTTGTATTTTGTATTCTAAGTATGTATAATTATCGGGCTATCACTTTTTATATGGTAGTGTCGTCCCGAAAGGGTGTTTTTTTTATTTAACGGAGCACTAATATGATCCAAGAACAGACTATGCTGGATGTTGCTGATAACTCAGGGGCTCGTAGCGTAATGTGTATCAAGGTTCTAGGTGGATCGCACCGTCGTTACGCTGCTATTGGCGATATCATTAAAGTTACTGTAAAAGAAGCAATTCCACGCGGTAAAGTGAAAAAAGGTGATGTGTTAAAAGCAGTTGTTGTGCGCACCAAGAAGGGTGTTCGTCGCCCAGA
>FLSH01460181.1_pt1 | contig 16609 bp, 12 predicted proteins | sample 1550441 | NCBI WGS metagenome assembly FLSH01 (sample SAMEA4031756, study PRJEB14383) | metagenome | biome: human; feature: oral; material: saliva | place: Philippines | collected 2014 | reverse complement strand
CAGATTTATACATCCTGAGATCACATCGTCGCCGACAGCAATCTCGCGCGGCATGCTCTCTCCAGTCAGGGCAAGCGTGTTCAGCGCAGAAGAGCCCTCGACAACCTTTCCGTCGAGAGCCACTTTCTCGCCCGGACGGATAACGATGGTCTCACCTACGGCAACCTCGTCAGGAGAGACGACAGCCACACTTCCGTCGCGTTCGACATTGGCTACATCGGGACGGATGTCCATCAGATGAGAGATACTCTCGCGACTTCTGTTTGTGGCATACCCTTCGAAGATTTCGCCTACCTGGAAGAAAAGCATCACGAAGACTGCCTCCGTGAATTCCGTCTCCGTGCCCGGCAGGAAACCGATGCAGAGAGCACCGATAGTGGCTATGGACATAAGGAAATGTTCGTTGAACATGTCGCCATCCATAACGCCCTCGGCAGCCTCCTTCAAGGTGTCGTGACCGATAAGAAGATAAGGCACAAGATATACTAACAACAACTGCCATGTGGCAAGTGATGCGTGCTTCTCAATCAATACTGCACCTATGAGCAGGACAACAGTAATGGCGATAAGGATAATTTTTCCCTTAAGTCCACCATGTTCATGCTCATGATGATGATGCTCATGATGATGAGTATGGCAATGACCTGACGTACAACATTCTTTACACATAATATTCACGTTTAATTGATTCTAATGCAAAGATAGACAATAACGTATGCAACCGGGTTGCAAAAGTAAAAACATGTGATAGAGGTATTTGTCAAATGTCTTTAACCCGAATCGGTCATTAGAGTTCTTGACTGATTTTGTTCTATTGTTGAGCAGATGTGCTGATGTTTCATCGAAGGCGTAGCGGGCTACGGCGAGATTAAATGGCAACGCAGATGCCGGCAAGCGGACTAAAGCAGGCAGGAAGCATGACGGTAATTACAAATTTAAGCAAATGTGGTCTAATGACCAATTAAGGTTTAACCCACATCGGTTATCAGATTTTTCCTTATATGCGCGTTCGATATAAGAAAGGTTTTGTAAAAGAAAGTCGCTTTCGTGATTTTCAGCAAACGAGAAAACCAAAAACAATGATTTGCCAAGTCTGCATGGCAAAACCCCGTATCTTCGAGAATCGAAAAGAGCAAAAACAAACTTCATTCCGTGCTTTTTATATCAAAAAGCGGCGGTTCTTTCTGCTGAAAACAACGGTTTCATCGGCAAGAAACGCAGGTTTTAAACTCAAGAAACGGCGCTTCTTGAAGGTGATTCGTATTTTTCTATCCGCCAAAGAAGTATATTGCGCTGATTATCAACATCTTTCATGTAATGACAAAAATAAACGTTTTTCATCACCGAACGGCAACGCGCCGGCAAATATCGGCTGCACGTATGCTTAGAACAGGCGTTTTGTTAATTTTATTCGCCTATCGTAAGGGCATGATTTATCACGTTTTGCCGTCGCGTTTAACCCAAAACTCTAAGTTTGCAATATGAATTGCAAACTTAGAGATTTAGGTTGAGTGTGATTACCTGTCTCCGGAGGAAGACGGAGCGTGATGCCTCCCACTACACCAATGCGGAACGCGAGAAATCGCGCCACTACATTAATTTATTCTAATAAATTAGATGTGTTTCAAAAAAAAAATGTAACTTTGTGCGCTGATCAATGTAATAAGTCGTATGACACGGTGCGTAAGACTATTGATAATATCATTTTCGGCGATTAATAACGCACTGCTCACGGTAAAGTTGCAACAATGTACCAATTTATAATATCAACAACATGAAATTGAAAAATCTATTAGTTGCCGCGCTCCTAATGGTTTGCGCTGCAGTTCAGGCACAGATGGGTCCTATCCCTGTAGATAAGGACGTGCGCATCGGTAAGCTTGACAATGGTCTGACTTACTACATCCGCCACAACAACTGGCCAGAGAATCGTGCGAACTTCTACATCGCACAGAACGTAGGTTCAATACAGGAAGAGGAGTCACAGCGTGGTCTTGCTCACTTCCTCGAGCACATGTGCTTCAATGGCACCGACAATTTCCCTGGCAACGGTGTGATTCGTTTCTGCGAGTCGATCGGTGTGGAGTTTGGTAATGACCTGAACGCATTCACCTCAATAGATAAGACTGTATACAATATAGACAACGTGCCGACAACACGCGAGTCAGCACTCGACTCCTGTCTGCTCATCCTTCACGACTGGGCTGACGGTCTTACCCTCGATCCCGAGGAGATAGACAAGGAGCGTGGTGTCATCCACGAGGAGTGGCGTCTGCGCACATCGGCTTCAAACCGTATGTTCGAGCGCAACTTAGAAGCACTTTACCCAGGCTCAAAGTACGGCCGTCGCTTCCCTATAGGAAAAATGGAAGTAATCGACAACTTCAAACCACAGGAGCTGCGCGACTACTACGAGAAATGGTATCATCCGACAAACCAGGCTATCGTAGTCGTGGGCGACGTTGATGTAGACCACATAGAGGCAAAGATAAAGGAACTCTTCTCTGGCATCAAGAACCCTGAGAACCAGATTGCTGTCGTTGACACGGAAGTTCCTGACAACGACGAGCCAATCGTTATCGTCGATAAAGACAAGGAGCAGCAGCAGAGCTTCGTAGCACTGATGGTCAAGAGCGACCCAATACCGACAGAGATGAAGTCGGACATGAGCTACCTGGTGATGAAGTACATGATCAACGCAGCAACATCAATGCTCAACGACCGTATGCAGGAAGCTGCACTGAAAGCCGACTGTCCATTCGTAGGTGCAAGTTCTGACTACGGACAGTATATCTTTGCACGCACAAAAGACTGTTTCGAGATGAACATAATGCCAAAAGATCCCTCACAGATAGAGAACGCACTGAAGGCAGCCCTCGTAGAAGCACGTAAAGCGGCAGAGTACGGATTCACAGAGACAGAGTACAGCCGTTTCAAGGAAAACTACATGTCACGGCTGGAGAAGGCTTACAGCAATAAGGACAAGCGCACAAGCCGTCAGTTCTGTCAGGAATATTGGATAAACTATCTTGAGCATGAGCCGATACCATCACTCGACGATAAGTATGAGATGATGAAGCAGATTGTGCCGATGCTCCCACTTCAGGGTGTGAACGAGCTGATGAAGGAAATGTTCCCACAGGACAACAAGAATGTGGTAATCCTCAACTTCAACAACGAAAAAGAAGGTGCTACATATCCTACAAAGGAATCACTGCTCAAGGCACTTGCAGATGCTCGCGCAGAGAAGATAGAAGCTTTCGTAGACAACGTAAAGAACGAGCCTCTCATGGCAAAGCTGCCAAAAGCCGGTAAGGTGAAGAAGACTGAGAGGAACGACAAGTTCGGTTACACAGAACTCACGCTCTCAAACGGTGTGAAAGTAGTCATGAAGCAGACTGACTTCAAGAAAGATCAGGTGACACTCAGCGGTCTTGGCAAGGGTGGCTCAACACTCTATGGTGCACAGGACTACACAAACATGCAGCTCTTCGATGATATAATCTCTGCCAGCGGTCTCGGCAACTTCTCAAACACAGAATTGCAGAAGGCACTCTCCGGCAAGATAGCAAACTCTGACCTCGGCATAGAAGAACGATTCACAACAATCAATGGTTCTTCTACACCAAAAGATGTAGAGACAATGCTTCAGCTCACTTACCTCTACTTCACAAACATCAAGAAAGACGAGCAGTCGTTCAACACGATAATGAGCACACTTGAGACACAGTTGAAGAACCGTGACCTCAACCCTGACATCGCATTCTCCGACTCAATCACAGCAACTATCTACGCTCACAACCCACGACTTGCACCACTGACAGCAGAGCGACTGAAGGAAGTGTCTTACGATCGTATCCTGCAGATAGCAAAAGAACGCACAGCAAGTGTTGAGGGATGGGAGTTCACCATCATCGGTAACTACGACGAGGCAACAATCATACCACTTGTATGCCAGTATCTCGGTGCACTGCCGGCAAAGGAGAAGAACATGGAGAGCAAGCGTGCACGCATCATGACAAAAGAAAATGTCGACAACATCTTCCGTCGCAAGCAGGAGACTCCAAAGGCTACAGCAGTTATGGTATGGACCAACAGAGATATGCCTTACACCTACGAACGCGATGTACAGATTGACATGATAGGACAAATCCTCTCAATGGAATATCTGAAGAAGATTCGCGAGGATGCCGGCGCATCTTATTCTTGTGGAGCATCAGGCGCAGCACAGATAGGCACCGACGGCTTCCACAACTATGTCATACAGGCTTACTGCCCTATGAAGCCGGAGAAAGCAGAACTCGCACTGCAGATATTGCGCGAAGAAGTGCAGAATGCTACACAGACCATCGACAACGAGAAGCTCACAAAGGTGAAGGAACTCATGTTCAAGCACTACGAAGACAACCAGAAGAAGAACTCTTACTGGGACAACGTGATAACCATGTGGCGCAAGTATGGCATAGACATCCAGACCGATGGTCGCACAATCATAGAGAAGCAGACCACGGAAACCCTTAAGGATTTCATGAAGGAATTTATAAAGGGTAACCGCATACAGGTAGTGATGCTGCCGGAGGAGTAAACCTCTCTGACGCGAATAAGCATAAATAACAAAAAAACCGACCTCTCCCATTAACGGGAGGAGGTCGGTTGCTTAACACAAGTCGGTCAATAGACCGATTTGCATTTAAAAGAATATGGTAAAAGAGAACCATATAATTATTTTTTAATTCATTCATTAACAATGTCTTATCTGTTTTCATCCGAATCGGTGTCACAAGGACACCCCGACAAAGTGAGCGATCAGATCTCTGACGCTTTACTCGACCAGTTTCTGGCCTATGACGAAAACGCCCACTGTGCTATTGAGACCTTCTGTACGACCGGTCAGGTGTGCATTATGGGCGAGGTGACATCAGAGGCATACATCGACTTGCAGACCATTGCGCGAAAGACTATCGACCGCATTGGATACACAAAGTCTGAGTATCAGTTTGATGGCAACTCCTGCGGAATCCTTACTGCCATACACGAGCAGAGCAGGGATATAAACCGTGGTGTCAGCCGTGAAATGCCAGAAGAACAGGGAGCAGGCGACCAGGGAATGATGTTCGGCTATGCCTCTGACGAGACAGCAAACTACATGCCTGTCAGCCTTGAACTCTCTCACATCCTCGTCAAGGAACTTGCAAAGATCCGCGAAGAGGGCAAAGAGATGCAGTATCTGCGTCCAGACTCAAAGAGTCAAGTAACTATCGAATACAACGACGACGATACGCCAAAACGCATCCACACAATCGTTGTAAGTACACAACACGATGATTTCATCCAGCCAGCATCCTCATCAGAGGCTGACCAGCTGAAAGCCGACGAACAGATGCTCGCACAGATCCGTAAGGATGTGCTTGAGATTCTCATCCCACGCGTAAAAGCGGTTTGCGATGAGAAGATACTCGCACTCTTCGACAACCGGATTATCTATCACGTGAACCCAACAGGAAAATTCGTTATCGGAGGTCCTCACGGCGACACAGGTCTTACTGGACGTAAGATTATCGTCGACACCTATGGTGGCAAGGGAGCACACGGTGGTGGAGCGTTTTCGGGCAAAGACCCTTCAAAGGTCGACCGCAGCGCAGCTTATGCCGCCCGCTACATAGCAAAGAACATGGTAGCAGCAGGTGTAGCACGCGAAATGCTCGTACAGCTTGCATACGCCATCGGCGTGGCAAAGCCTGTCAGCGTCTATGTGAACACCTATGGACGCAGCAACGTGGACCTCTCTGACAGCGAGATTGCACAGCGAATACAAAAGCTGTTCGACCTTCGTCCACATGCCATCGAGCGCACACTGAACCTGCGACAGCCTATATATTCAGAGACAGCAGCCTACGGACATATGGGGCGTAAGAACGAAGTAGTGGAGAAGACTTTCACAAGCCTCTACCACGAAAACAAGACCATCAGCGTAGAGCTCTTCACTTGGGAGAAGCTTGATCAGGTGGATGCTATCAAGAAAGAGTTTAATCTGTAAGACAAGAAACGTTTTTTGACACAGACAGATTCTATAACAACGACAATCTCGGCTGGTACGGGCAATACGGTGCAAAAGTACCGCCAGCCTACACCAGCCGAGATTATTAGCCTTCTGCCGAAGACTGCCACTCCCGAACAGCAGGATTCTGCCGTCCAACGACACATACGCCCCAGCGAGATACACTGGAGCGAATGCCCTGACACCCTGCATCTTCCGGGACAAACAAAGGGAAAGAGCGTATACGACGTCAACATCCCACAATACTACAAAGAGTCTTTTTTCTCTGACAAACCCTACTTCCACCCAGAGCTTACAGGTGGGCGTCAGGGCGTTGCCGGCGACCCCGTGCCTTATACCATTGCCGGCGACAACCTTCTCTCGTCACTACTTCTGACGAGCTTCCTCGTGATGACGCTATCCATAATGCGCTCATGGCGATTCATTATGAGACAGATAAAATCATTCTTCTATGTTCAGCGCGCCAACACAACCATACAGTCGGAGACATCGTCAGAGGTACGTTTTCAAATTGTGCTTGGAATAATAGCATGCCTGTTGCTCTCGGTACTGTTTTTTTATTATTTACGCGAGAACGTCACCGAGACATTCACCATAGAACAATACCAGATAATAATACTGTTCACGGGCATCTTCGCAGTATATTTCCTGATGAAACAATTGCTGCATTCGCTTGTAAACTGGACTTTCTTTGATAAGAAAAAATCACAACAATGGAACCGTGCCTTCCTATTCCTGACAGCATCTGAAGGAGTATTTCTCATGCCATTGGTTTTCATACAGTCATTCTTCTACATACCATTCAATTCCTCAACGATTTATATCATCATTGTAATAGTACTATTTAAATTACTTGCTTTTTTCAAAGAGACACAAATCTTTTTCCAGCAAAACAATCGTTTTCTGCAGATTTTTTTGTACTTTTGCACATTGGAAATAATACCTCTATTCATATTGTGGAGTTTACTTCTGTTAATTAGTGATTTTTTGAAAGTAATTTTTTAGTACAGAAATGATAAAAAAGATTCTGGTATCTCAACCAAAACCTGCAAGCGACAAATCACCATACTATGACCTTGAGAATGACTTTGGCGTAGAGTGTGATTTTCGCCCATTCTTCAAAGTAGAGGGAGTAAGCGCACAGAACTTCCGCGAGCAGCATGTCAACATACTCGACTATACAGCAGTAGTATTCACTTCACGTCATGCTATAGACAACTTCTTCTCACTTGCAAAGGAGATGCGAATAACCATCCCCGAGACAATGAAATACTTTTGTGTCATTGAGAAGATTGCATTATATATCCAGAAGTACGTACAATACCGCAAGCGCAAGGTCTCATACGGTACGACAGGAAAATTCGACGACCTCATACCACACATGATGAAACATAAGAACGAGAAGTTTCTCGTTCCGCAGAGTGGCGTTCACAACGATGATATCAAGAATCTGCTCGACTCAAAAGGGCTGTTCCATAAAGAGTGTGTTATGTATAACACCGTCAGCAACGACTTCACAGATGAGGAGAAAGAAAAGTTCTCATACGATATGTTGCTATTCTTCAGTCCTACAGGCGTAAAGGCATTGAAGAAGAACTTCCCCGACTTCAAGCAGGGCAACATCAAGATAGGTGCTTTCGGTCCGGCAACAGCTCAGACAGTAAAGAACGAAGGGTTGCGTCTCGACCTTGAGGCACCATCAGAAAAGCATACATCGATGACAGGCGCACTACGCGAATATCTACGCGACAACAACAAATAAATACAATTTCAACACCGCTTATGGACGAAGCCGTTCGCTTCACATTATCTAAGGAAGAACGAATATCGAGCAAAAGACAGATTGACAGACTCTTCGGAGGAGGTGGAAGTCGTTCGATTACTTCCTACCCTATCCGGGCGGTGTATCTTCTCGAAAGGACCGACGGCGAGAACACTCCGGTGAGCATACTTGCCAGCGTGCCGAAGAAATGTTTCAAAAGAGCAGTAAAGCGCAACAGGGTGAAACGGCAGTTGCGCGAGGCATACAGGAAGAATAAACATTCTATTATAAATAAGGTGAACAGTCTGGAAGGAATGTCGCTTATGATTGCCTTCATCTGGATGGAAAGTAAACTCTACGACTCCAAGACAGTGGAACAAAAGATAAAGAACCTTCTGCAACGCATTGAGGAGAAGGTTAGGCACGAAAAAGGCAGAGAGCAAACAATACAGCCATGAAGCAACTGTTGCACTACATATCTAAAAGTCTTGTGTGGCTGATGATATTGCCAATACGCTTCTATCAGACATTCATCACACCATACACTCCTCCGTCATGCCGGTTTGTGCCTACATGTTCTGAATACGCACGTCAAGCACTAAGCAAGCATGGTCCCATTAAAGGATCGTATCTTGCAATACGACGATTACTAAGATGTCATCCCTGGGGTGGAAGCGGGTATGACCCCGTTCCGTAACTTGTCCGAAAGGCGCCCCGATAAATTAATATATAACAGCCTGAATAGACAGGCAAAAAAAGAAAAGTCTATTTTAATGAAGAATTTTGTTGAAGAACTTACCTGGCGTGGAATGATTCATCAGATGATGCCAGGTACAGAAGAGTTACTGCAGAAAGAAGTGGTCACCGCTTACCTTGGCATCGACCCTACCGCCGACTCTCTGCATATCGGTCATCTCTGCGGTGTTATGATGCTTAGGCATTTCCAGCGCTGTGGGCACAAGCCATTAGCACTGGTAGGAGGCGCAACAGGTATGATCGGCGACCCGTCAGGCAAATCGCAGGAGCGTAACCTCCTCGACGAGCCTACTCTGAAGCACAATGTAGCATGTATCAAGGAACAACTCTCACGCTTCCTCGATTTCGACAGCGACAGTCCAAACCATGCAGAACTGGTCAACAACTACGACTGGATGAAGGGCTTTACGTTCCTTGACTTCGCACGTGAGGTGGGAAAGCATATCACTGTGAACTACATGATGGCAAAGGATTCTGTTAAGAAGCGCCTCAACGGCGAGGCACGCGACGGTCTGTCATTCACCGAATTCACATACCAGCTGCTTCAGGCATACGACTTCCTATACCTGAACGAGCACATTGACTGCAAGCTACAGCTCGGCGGTGCCGATCAGTGGGGAAATATCACAACCGGCTCAGAACTCATACGCCGCACAAACGGCAACGAGTGCTATGCTCTGACCTGCCCACTCGTGACAAAGTCTGACGGCAAGAAATTCGGAAAAACAGAGACAGGCAATATCTGGCTTGACAGAAACCGCACCACACCATACCAGTTCTATCAGTTCTGGCTCAATGTCACCGACGACGATGCAAAGCGCTATATCAAGATATTCACATCGCTCGAGAAGGAAGAAATCGACACAATCATCGCCGAGCACGACGAAGATCCCGGACGTCGAGTGTTGCAGAAGCGTCTTGCAGAGGAAGTGACAGTAATGGTCCACTCTAATGAAGACCTTGAAATGGCTATCGAGGCATCAAACATCCTCTTCGGCAAGTCAACCAAGGAATCGCTGTTGAAACTCGATGAGAAAACACTGCTCGATGTATTTGCAGGAGTGCCACAATTCGACATCGACATGGCAGACCTCAAAGAAGGCATAAAGGCATCTGACCTTTTCGTCGACAAAGCGCAGTGTTTCCCTTCAAAGGGCGAGATGAAAACCCTTGTAAAGGGCGGTGGCGTCAGTGTAAACAAAGACAAACTTGCACAGTTCGACCAGGTGCTTACAGAGGCTGATCTGCTCAACGGCAAATACCTGCTTGTTCAGCAGGGCAAAAAGAAGTATTTCCTTCTTACGGCGAAATAAATTTGCTGATATAAAAAAAAAGTTGTAACTTTGCATCGCAGAATAATAACTGCATGTAAAGCTACAACTTACTGAAATGATTGGGTCATGGTGTAATGGTAACACTACAGGTTTTGGTTCTGTCATTCCCAGTTCGAATCTGGGTGACCCAACAGAAAAAGGTTTATCACACCCGATGGTTGATAAACCTTTTTCTATGCAATACATTCTCCTGCTTTACAAAGCAATCCTACGTTGCAATATAAACCCAAATCGGTCATTAGGACGCATTTTCTTGGATTTGTTATTACCGTCATGCTTCCTTACTGCTTTCGTCCGCTTGCCGACATCTGCGCTGTCATTTCATCTCGCCGTAGCCCACTACGCCTTCGATGAAACATCAGCACATCTGCTCAACAATCGAACAAAATCAGCCAAGGACTCTAATGACCGGTTTGGGATAAAAAAGAGGACTCATCAATTGATGCATCCTCTTATATCGTTGATCAGTTCTGCAAAATTATTTTACAGCCTCAGCAAGCTCAGCACCAGCCTTGAACTTAGCAACCTTCTTAGCAGCAATCTTAATCTTTGCACCTGTTGCAGGGTTAACGCCCTCACGAGCAGGTTTCTCTGTTACTGAGAATGTACCGAAACCGATGAGCTGAACTGCTTCGCCCTTAACGAGAGCTTCCTTTACAGAAGCAACAACTGCGTCAACTGCTGCCTTAGCCTGTACCTGTGTGAGTTCTGCCTTAGCAGCAACTGCCTTTACCAATTCTGTCTTGTTCATAATTTTTCCTTTAAAAATGGTTATTAAATATTAGAAATCTGTTGTTCTCAACATAATTTGGCACAAATATAAAAGAAAATTTTTAAAAACAAACAGATTTGAATAAAAAGTTGCCATTTTTCGATTATTTTCCAGTAAAATGCTTTCACTTGGGGACGAATCACAGTTTTTTTTCGTAATTTTGCAGTAGAAACGAATAAAACAAGGATAATATGCGTAATATACCAACAATAACAAAGAATCTGCTCATTATCAATGTAATTGCCTATTTGGCAATGGAAGTACTTAAGATGATGACAGTACAATCAGGCACCCCTATCGACCTTAACGATATCTTCGGTCTACACTTTTTCATGGCATCCGATTTTCATGTCTATCAGATAGTAACCTACATGTTTATGCACGGTGGTATGATACACTTGTTTTTCAACATGTTTGCACTGTGGATGTTCGGCTGCGTCGTTGAGAATGTGCTCGGTGCGAGGAATTTCCTTTTTTATTACATATTATGCGGAATCGGAGCCGGCTTATTCCAAGAAGCGGCACAGTTCGTACAATATGCTGTAGAGGGTTATGCCGCATACGAAGGCGTGACACTTCCCACAGGCAATATAACAATGCACGCTTTCCTTAACAGTTGGACAACAGTTGGAGCATCGGGGGCTGTATATGCCATCCTTCTGGCATTCGGAATGATATTCCCCGAACAAAGAATATTCATCTTTCCGCTTCCGATACCAATCAAGGCTAAGTGGTTCGTGATATTCTACGCCGCACTTGAGTTGTACTCTTCGTTTGCAACAACCAATGACGGAGTAGCACACATTGCTCACCTTGGTGGTATGGTATTCGGTTTCTTCCTGCTGCGCTATTGGAAGAAGAGTCCAGACATTAGCTACGGCAATAGCAACAAAAGCTTTTTCGAGAAGATGAGAAACAACTTCTCACGCAGCCGTAGCACTTCACAAAACAACAGCTACACAAAAAGTGCCAACAATGCCGACTGGGACTATAATGCCCGTAAGCATACTGAACAGGACGAGATTGACGCTATCCTCGACAAGATACGCAAGAGTGGATACGACAACCTGTCAAACGAAGAGAAGCAGAAACTGTTTGACCAAAGCCATAACAGACGTCCATAGGAAACAGCATGGCAAAGTTTGGCTTAAAAAACATCTTTGTACAAATCATCGTCGGTGCAAACATTACCACGGTGATTTGTATGTTTTTAACAGGATATTCCTATCTTGTCAACCCACATTCGTTCCGTCCTGCAGCAACAATGGGTCTGTTCTTCCCACTGTTTCTCTTACTCAACATCCTTTTTCTTGTTTTCTGGCTATTCTTCTATCCACGCAAGGCATACATTCCATTCCTTGCCATGATACTCTGCTATTTCCCTGTACGGACATATATTGGAATAAATGCAGGCGGCAGCATACCCATTGGCGCCATGAAGGTCATGTCATATAACGTCTTGGGATTTCACGGACAAAAAAACAACGCACTCGACCGCGACTCCAATGCCATTGCACAATATCTCTACGACGAAGACTGCGACATCGTCTGTCTTCAGGAGTCGAACACACAATATCTTTCCGACCGGTGTCGGGATATGCTCAACAAACGCTACCCATACCACCATGAAGAAATGTACAATGGCAACGGCAACGCAATATACACAAAATACGAGATACTCTCTTTTGAACGTATAGAATACGAGTCCAACTCCAACTTCAGCATGGCATACCGCCTGAAAATTAATGATGCAGAAGTGCTTGTCATAAACAATCATCTTGAGAAAAGCAACATAACACCTGACGAACGTTCCTCTTTTGGCAATATGGTAAAGGGCGAGATGCCAAAAGACTCTGTTGGCGAGAAATCGCTCATGCTCCTTGGCAAACTGACCGACAGCACTCTCCGTCGGACACGTCAGGCACAAGCCGTCGCCAAATATATCAATCAGCACAATGCGATGAAAATCATCCTCATGGGCGATTTCAACGATAACCCTATATCATACACCCATTATATCATCGGCAAAGACCTTATCGACTGTTTCCGCGACAGCGGCCGTGGCTTAGGCTGGTCATACTGCCACAACGCCATGAGAGTCAGAATTGACAATATTATGTGCTCCGATCATTATACTCCGTATAATTGCACGGTTGACGGCAAAGTACCTTTCAGCGACCATTACCCCATTAAATGTTGGCTGCAAACAGACACTTTACAGGTTGATTAAATGGTAAAACCGAAAAAAATAATGATTTAGCCACACGGAATTTGCTTAAATGGTAAAAAAACAGTATCTTTGCATGCTTTAAGTACCGAATAAAAAATTAACAATCAAATATTTATCAAAATGCAAAACAAAGGAATTGTAATTGTAACTGCCGTCTTGATGACGCTTGCAAGTATCTTCTATTTGTCATTCTCGGTAGCCACATCTTACTACGACAGCCAGGCAGCCAAGATCAGCGACCCTGTTGCACAGCAGAATTATAAAGATTCTGTCAAGTACATGGGTATCTATTCTTACCAGAAGTGTCTTGAGACCCAGATCGGTCTTGGTCTTGACCTTAAGGGCGGTATGAACGTTATTCTTGAGATTTCTGTGCCCGACGTTGTCGAGATGCTGGCAGACCACAAGACTGACGCAGCTTTCGTAAAGGCTATGAACGAGGCAAAGAAAGAAGAAGAGAAGAGTCAGTCGGATTTCATCTCACTGTTTATTAACGCCTACAAAAAAACAGCTCCCGGTCATCGTCTCGCAGAGATCTTCGCCACACAGCAGCTTCAGGGAAAAGTCTCTCCACAGAGCTCCGACGCTGAGGTAGAGAAAGCTCTACGCAGCGAGGTACAGGCAGCTATGGACAACTCGTTCAACGTTGTTCGTACACGTATCGACAAGTTCGGCGTTGTTCAGCCAAACATCCAGAAACTCGAAGGTCAGGAAGGGCGTATCATGGTCGAGATGCCAGGTATCAAAGAGCCGGAGCGTATGCGTAAACTGCTTCAGGGCTCTGCAAACCTTGAGTTCTGGGAGACCTACAATTCCGAAGAAGTAGAACCATATCTGCGCCAGCTCGATGCCCGTGCTGCCAACAGTCTTTCTGAAGCAAAGAACGACACCACGGCAGTAGACACCACAGTTGCACAGACAGAAACTGCACAGACAGAAAAAAAACTTGACATCAAGAAAGTAGCTTCAGCAGATACAAAGACTGCTTCTGACAAGGCAAATGCCGATGCAGCAAAGAAGCAGCACCCACTGCTCTCAATCCTCCAGACCACAGGCGGACGTTCACTGTCGCTCGTTGGCTATGCTAACGCAATGGATACAGCAGCAGTAAATGCTATCATCTATTCAGAACTGGCAAAGCAGGTTCTCCCAACAGACATGAAGCTGCTCTGGAGTGCCAAGCCAGCTGATGGTCTCACAGTCAAGAACGTTTATGAGCTCCACGCACTCAAGGTGACACAGACATCCGGTCGTGCTCCTCTCGAGGGTGATGTCGTTACAAACGCTTCCGACCAGTTCAACAACCTTACCGGTCAGCCGGAGGTTTCAATGTCAATGAACAGTGAAGGTGCTCGTCGATGGGCAGCCCTGACAAAAGCAAACGTCGGTAAGGCAATCGCTATCGTACTCGACGGAGTTGTTTATTCTGCTCCACGCGTAAACGGTGAGATTTCAGGCGGACAGTCTTCTATCTCAGGCAACTTCACCGTTGAGGACACAAAAGACCTTGCCAACACCTTGAAGTCCGGTCGTATGCCTGCTCCTGCACGTATCGTTCAGGAAGAGGTTGTAGGACCTACCCTTGGTGCACAGTCAATCCAGCAGGGTATAATATCCTTCGCACTTGCGTTCGCACTGCTCATCATCTACATGCTCGCAGTCTACAATATCATCCCTGGCTCAATCGCTATCGGTGCAGTATTGGTCAACGTATTCTTCACACTCGGCATCCTCACCTCATTCCAGGCAGCGCTGACAATGTCAGGTATTGCCGGTATGGTTCTGTCGCTCGGTACGGCGGTCGATGCCAATGTGCTTATCTACGAGCGTATCAAAGAAGAACTGCGTGCAGGAAAGCAGATGAAGCAGGCTATAGCATCAGGCTACAGCAACGCTTTCTCAGCTATCTTCGACTCTAACCTGACATCAGCCATCACAGGTATCATCCTCCTCGTATTCGGTACAGGTCCTATCCAGGGCTTCGCAACAACATGGTTGATCGGTATTGCATGTTCATTCTTCACAGCAGTATTCCTCACACGCCTTGTTTACGAGAACCGTCTTAAGAACAACAAGTGGATCAATCTGAAGTTCTGGACACCATGGTCAAAGAACCTCATGCAGAACACCAGCTACAACTTCATGGGAATGTTCAAGATCAGTTCCATCATTTACGGCGTAATCATCCTCGTATGTATAGGCAGCTTCTTCACTCGCGGTCTATCTAAGTCGATCGACTTCACCGGTGGTCGCAACTACGTTCTTACCGTCGACAAGCCTGTTCATGCAGAGGAGGTTCGTGCAGCTCTCAGCGATGCATTCGTGAATACCGTTGGCGAGACAGCAGGGCAGAAGGCTATAACAAGCGTTATCGCTATCGGTACAGACGGCAAGACATTCCGTGTGTCAACCAACTACAACCTCCAGAGCAACGATCCGAATATGGACGACGAGGCTGAGACAATCCTCTACAACACACTGAAGAAGGCAAATCTTGTAAGCCAGGCTGACATCGAAGACTTCAAGAACCCTGATGTCCGCGAGGGTGGTTCAATCATCAGTTCTTCAAAGGTAGGTCCTTCCATTGCAAAGGACATCACAAACAACGCGTTCAAGAGTGTCGGCATTGCCCTTATCTGTATCTTCCTCTATATCCTCCTACGTTTCCGCAACATCGGTTTCTCTATCGGTTCTGTTGTTGCTCTCGTAGTTGATACAACTATCGTTATCGGACTGTTCTCACTCTGCTGGGGCTGGGTAGGATTCTCTCTTGAGATTGACCAGACCTTCATCGGTGCGATCCTTACCGTTATCGGTTACGACATCAACGACTCTGTGGTAGTGTTCGACCGTATACGCGAGAACCTCAAGCTGCATCCAAAGCGCGACCCACAGCAGATCTTCAACGATTCTATCAACCAGACCCTCGCACGTACAATCAATACATCAGTATCAACACTGATCGTACTTGTGCCAATCTTCGTGCTCGGTGCCGACAGCATCCGCAGTTTCGCCTTCGCGATGATTATCGGTGTATTCGTGGGTACATTATCTTCTATCTTCCTTGCATCTCCAATTGCCCACATCGTTCTGGGACGTCGCATCAAAGAGCAGAAAGCAGCTCTCGAGGCACAGGAAGTGAAGTAATCACAGTTCAGATAATCACTGACAATCCTTTTATTTCAAGGAGGGTGTGCAAATTGGCACATCCTCCTTTTCTTTCTTTTAATGAGCCGCCCCTATATACCGTAATATTGGTGTCCGGTAAGCAAATTGTAGCGATGAATCGAGTAGGATGAAACCTGTAGGGGCGTGATTTATCACGTTCCGCTTCAGCTCACGTCCGGTTCATTGGCGTACATGTCATCTTAATGGGAATCATTGTCATTAATCATTGTTTTATTTATCACGCTTAAGCAATCTCCAGGAAACAAATAATCCCGAATCGTTCACGGCACTCTATAATCCCATACACGATGCGACACCGATAGTTGTGCCTATTGCCTAAAGTATCGATATGAGGGTCTGAATGACAATCTTCCATATTTCCTTATTCTTCATTTTAAAAATCTTTTTGGTTAACAATTATGTTTCGTGTTAGCATAGACCTTCATCGAATACTATGGAAAGAAAACCTCTATAATCCAGAGCATCCGATAAAGGTCTTGTTCTTTGATAATAAAACGGCACCGCGGTC
>FLSH01005157.1_pt1 | contig 16686 bp, 10 predicted proteins | sample 1550441 | NCBI WGS metagenome assembly FLSH01 (sample SAMEA4031756, study PRJEB14383) | metagenome | biome: human; feature: oral; material: saliva | place: Philippines | collected 2014 | reverse complement strand
ATGATGAGTAAACAAGTAGACAAGTCTACAAGTGAACGAGTTATTAGATAGTGAGGCGGATAGGGGGTAGTGTTTTAACTCCCTTTCAGCCATTTCAGTAACAAGTAAAAATGATGAGTAAACAAGTAGACAAGTCTACAAGTGAACGAGTTATTAGATAGTGAGGTGGATAGGGGGATATTTCCTTACCTCCCATCCACTCCTCTCACTCTTTTATATAAATAGTAGGAATGCTTCAAATAGAGATAGATAACGGTAGTGGTTTTTGCTTTGGTGTGACCACAGCCATAAAGAAAGCCGAAGAAGAATTAGCCAAAGGGACAAAGTTATATTGCTTAGGTGACATCGTACATAACAGTATGGAGGTGGAGCGTCTGACGAAGAAAGGACTCATCACCATCAACCATGAGCAGATGCGTGAGCTTCATGATGTGAAGGTACTACTGCGTGCTCATGGCGAGCCTCCCGAGACCTACGAGCTTGCAAGGCGTAATAACATTGAGATCATAGATGCTACTTGTCCCGTGGTCCTCGCTCTTCAGCGGCGTATCAAGACTCAGTATGAGAAGGGACGACAGTCTTCTTATATGATAACATCCAAGGGTAACACAACTGTCAACGACCCATCAAAACTCAGACCCCTAACAGAAGGTGAAGACACGACATCTTCCTCCTCTGTTTCTCTCCCTCCTGCAGTCGGTGAGGGACAAACGCTTAGTGCGTCGTCCTCCATTGTCATCTTTGGAAAGAACGGTCATGCAGAGGTTCTCGGACTGGTTGGGCAGACCCATAGTCATGCCATTGTGATAGAGAAGTTTGAGGATGTAAAGGCCTTAGACTTCACCCATGACATTTATCTCTACTCCCAGACGACAAAGAGTTTGGATGAGTTTCATAAGATAATAGACTACATCCAGCGTCATATCTCCCCTGATGCTAAGTTCCAAAGTTTTGATACTATCTGCCGACAGGTGGCTAATCGCATGCCCAACATCTCTACCTTCGCTGCCCGTCATGACTTGATTCTCTTCGTGGCAGGGCGTAAGAGTTCGAATGGTAAGGTCCTCTTCCATGAGTGCCTAAGTGTAAATCCAAACTCCCATCAGGTTGAGAGCGCTGATGAAATCGACATGAACTGGTTTAATGGGGTAGAGACAGTGGGCATCTGTGGCGCTACGAGTACACCAAAATGGCTGATGGAGGAGTGTCGTGATGAGATACTTCGACATACGAAATGATACTTTTTTTTTATCTTTTTACGAAGAGTTTGAATGCGAAAGCTATCTTTTTATGATAGACTTTCGCATTTTTTTTGTACCTTTGCACCGTCATTCAAGATTTAATGTGGCTTTATTGCAACACTTGAGTTGGGTTTTCTCTTGAAATGACAACATACAGAGTAACATTTGTTGGGCCTTCCAACAATTATAAATGATAGAGTATATCAGTTGTTGATAATAGGTGTTTAGGGACTTATATACTCTTTGGTAATCTTTTCATAACGCTTAAAGAAGTGAGAGGTTGCCATTTCTAAGGTTAGTGTTCTATCACTTCCTTTGACATCTCTGTTCCTGTTATCAAAGCGTTGTAGCACTGAAAACATTGTGCAGCATTCTTGCTTGTGGGCATCCCATCACTCCTTTATTTTGGAGCATATCTCTTATAGTCCCATATTACATATATAATAGTATTCATCAAAAGTGTTGTTAATAGACTTATGAAAGAACAAAAGAGTTTCCTTGTACCTATGGCATTCTTAGGACTAATGTTTTTCACTTGTGGTTTTGCACTGGGTATTAATTCTTTATTGGTACCAGTATTGAAGGTGTCGTTAAGCGTCTCTTCCATGGAAGCGTATATGCTTATTGGTGCAACATTCCTTCCTTTCCTCATCTTTGGCTATCCTGCGGGAATATTAATCAGTAAGATAGGGTATAAACGTACGATGGCTACTGCGTTTGGAATGTTTGCCATAGCTTTCGGAGCATTTATCTTCTCGGCAGATGCAAAGAGTTTTCCTTTGTTCCTGACGGCTTCTTTTTTCTGTGGAACGGCCAACACCTTCTTACAAGCAGCTATTAATCCTTACGTTACGATATTAGGACCAACGGAGAGTGCCGCAAAGCGTATCTCTATTATGGGTATGATTAACAAGTTAGCTTGGCCAGTATCACCTCTGTTTATTGCTCTCTTTGCAGGAGCCTCAGGCAGTGTTGCTATAGATGACTTAGGTAAACCCTTTGCTGTGATTATCTTTCTTTTCATTGCTTTGGGTGTTGTGGCGCTTTTATCACCATTACCAGAGGTGAAGGCCGCTGGTGAGGATAGTAGTGAAACAGATGAGATTGACCAAGAGGTGTCTGCTTATGCGAATAGTAAAAAGTCTGTTTTCCAGTTTCCACATTTGGTTCTTGGCGCTATTGCCATCTTCTTTTATGTTGGTGCAGAGACCATCGTCTTGGGTACACTGATTGATTATGCAAACGAGTTAGGGCTTGCTCATCCAGAAAACTACTCTTGGATAACACCGATTAGTATTAGTATTGGCTATATAGCGGGAATTATCCTTATCCCTAAGTATCTTTCTCAGACACGTGCTTTACAGATATGTTCGTTCGTAGCCTTGCTGGGCACTGCCCTTGTCGTCCTTCTCCCAGGAGTTTATAGTATCTTTAGTGTTGGCGTCATGGCCTTAGGCTGTTCACTGATGTGGCCTGCTTTTTGGCCTTTAGCACTGATGGATTTGGGTAAGTTCACCAAGAAAGGGTCGTCACTCTTAACCATGGGACTTATCGGTGGAGCAGCTATCACAGTGTTGTTTGGCCTCTTAAAGGATGTTTCAGATGCTCGATATGCCTATGGTCTTTGCTTTGTATGCTTTGGTTATATCATGTTCTATGCTTTCAAGGGCTATAAGTTGCGTTAACAGAATATCGTCTGAAAGTGCTTTAAGTTCCTACACAACAAGTTCTTGATCAGACGCTTAACTATAGGCTTATAGCACGTCATAATCTTTAGAAGTATTAGATTTGCGGGATTACCTTTACGGAGGTAGTCCCGTTTTTGATGGTTCTTTCATTCTAAGTGCACAATCTCTTTCGTGCGACAGCCTTATAGAAGGCGCAGCTATAAGGTGCCTTCTCGGGTGCGAATAGGTCCCTACTCATTCTGTGAAAGCCTGTGAGGATTAAACCTTCAGATAACTTTCTTAATTCATGAAAATATGTGACAAAAACGCACAAGTTGGCCCTTAGATTAAGACGATAACATCTATAAAGTTCAACTATGTAACTCGTAATATATCAGCATATTACATACTCAGTTGAAGAAGACGCCTTTCTTGCCTCAAGAAGGGCGTCTTTTGCATGCAAGAAGGGCATGTTCTTGAACGTAGAAGGGCCTCTTCTTAAACGTAGAAGGGCGTGTACTGGTTTCAAGAAGGGCGAAAATTATTAACAAATTATTGAGGAGTTAAAGGATAGAAGAGCGTGTAGGCGAGGGAAGACAAGGCCATCTACCCTCGCTATGTTTGTGTTTTACGACCTGTCTGACACATACTCCTTGCGCTGATAACCAGTCGTTAACACTATGAAAAACCCTTGTAACCGCACTTAAAAAGCCCATTGAACCTAATAACTAACCTCGATTGAGGCTGGATAAACACGATAGGGGTCGTAGTATTCGGTGCAACTATTTATCATGTCTTGCAGGTTTGGCTTCACTATCTTTCGATAACATTCCTGTCCATTGACGATGACTGTCACGGGCTTAGCCATGTTTACGAGCTCATTGTTCAGATAGATACGTAGCCGTCCACCCTTTGCTGTGGTGTAGTTACGGTTGAATTTCATTTCAATTCCCCATTGTTTGTCGCGTTCAACAGCGGTATATTCCACCTCTCGAATACTTATTCTCACCACATTATCATGGATAGTCATGTCGTAGTAGGTGCGATTCTTCGTAGGAGAAGCTATCACTTGAAGATTGTAGAAACCTGACCGATGCCGCCCGTCCATCTCGTAGTCCTCCCAAAGAACAGTCTTTGGATAGGGGTTACGGACAAAGTTTTTCAGCCAAGGGGTAGTGAGGTCATAATTAATATGGTGTTGCATCCCAGGCAGAAGATTGATGCGATGAACAAAGAGCGGCCGCTTGTCGGCATCCATTGGATGTGCCAACTGTGCCGAATCGAAGGCCACTTGCGTGTAATAAGTCAGTATGTTGCGGTAGAACCCAGTGTCGTCTGCCCCGGTAAGGAATGAGAACCCCATGTTAGCACAGTTCTCTATCGGTGCATTCTTCAGTGGTTCGCCTCCTGCCATAGGCCCCGCTGCAGCCCAGTAGTCGGCATAGAACGAGGCAAGACGCTGACTGCCGTAGCCTCCCTCAGATATTCCGAAGACATAAAGGCGGTTGGCATCGACATTGTCCTCGGCGAGTGCTTGTCGGAGAAGGCGTTCCCAAGCAAATTGCTTAGCCACCTGCCACCAGCGATAGTAGTCGCCCTCGTTAGGAATCTGTGGGATGAAATAGAGTGAAGGGCCGTCTTTGAACCTGTTGCCTAAGGCAAGTCCGGTAGACCATTCTTGTTCTTTCGGACCAGAACCATGCAGGTAAAGGAACAAGGGCAGCTTTCCCTCGCTGCTTCCTTTTCGTCCATAATAGTAGGGCATGACCGCCTCTTTCTCCAAGGTCATAGGCAGGTGCCATGAAGCCTTCACCCCTTTCCGTAAATCCTCGGGCTTGGCAAGTTTCTCTTCCTTCAACGCTCGGTTGGCTTCACACCATGCCGTCCACACCATCTTTTGGTTTTTAGCAATCTCGTTAGCCTTCATTACTTGTTGTATAGATGTCGTGTAAGTTCGGTTACGTTGGTAGGTCTCCTTGCTCTTCAGCTCCTCGTCCTGTTTTGTTTTGAGTGTTTGTAGGAAATAGTTCTTCACCTTCTCCTGCATATTACGTCCTTGTGCGTGAGCGATGTGCGTGTTTGCAGAGAGCGCAAACAGCAAGCCCACAGTTATAATAAAGTGATTGGTCTGTCTCATTTTACGACTTTGTATCTTCAATGTATTTGTTTGTTAGGGTTCAGTCCCTTGTAAGATTTAGCTTTGCAGACAAAGGTAAGCATTTTCAAAGGACTGTGCAAGAGTTCTTAAAAGAATGAAGCCTCACCCCTGACCCGCTCCGTTAGGAGATAGGTTGGGGTGAGGCTCTCTCGCTCTTTCGGGTGTCGACGTCGTTTGTTCAGTCTGTCATCGTCCACTCCGACATCTTTTCTTTTATTGTCAGCCTAAGCTTGTTCGCGCCGTAACCTTGTCTTTTACGCTCAGTCAGACAGCGCTCACGCCCCTACGCTAACCATATATCCTGTCTGTTAGAAGCCACCGAAGCCACCTCCTGATGGTGGAGGACCTGATGGACGTTCCCCTCTTGAAGGACGCTGACCGCCACCTGGGCCCATACCCGGACCGTTTCGGTCGAAGTCAGGACTATCCTTTGGTTTCGGCATAGCGTTCTTACCACCAAAGAGGTTCAATCGGTAGGTTGCTCTCAGCATGATATAGCTGTTGATACTATTGTATTCTGTATCCGTACGACTCACAGAGTTGATGACACGTGAGAGATTGCTCTGTTGACGAAGGATGTCATAGAACTGCAAGCTGAAGGTCAGTGCGTTTCCTTTCAGCATACTCTGTGATATTTGTGTATTCCAGAGTAGCTCGTTGGTGTTCAATGATGCGTCGCTATAACCACGTCGGCTGGTCTGGTGGAGGTCGGTCGAGATGCTCATGTTCCATGGTAGGTTAAGGCTCAGCGTACCACCGTAAGCGAACTGCCATGTGCGGAGGTTGCTCATACTCTGCAGGTTGTTCTTCGTGTTAGTATAGTCTACTGACCCGTCTAACTCTAACTCCAACCACGATGTACGATAACTTGCAGCAAGTCGTTCACCTAAGCTAAGCGACTTCGTGATATTCTTGTCTAAGCTACTTGTGCGGTTCAGCTGTAGATAGCTGACGTAGCGGTTGAAGTTAGCACGGCTGAAGCTATGGATGTTCCATACGCCAGCTGAGTCGATACTCATGTTATACATCAGTCCTGCATCAGCTCCCCAGTTGCCATTCACATTGACAGGTTGTATCGTACGAGCGCCTGTGACAGCATCGTAGGTAACGCTGTTTCCTATGTCGTTTCGGGTCGTTGAGAAGTTTGCAAAGGTCATCAATGCCTGCGCATGACTCTGCTTATAGGTGTTATAGAACAAGCGGAAGTTATTGGTGAAGGCTGGTTTCAGACCAGGATTACCAATTGAGATGTTCTGTGGGTCGGTGTTGTCGACGATACTAAGCAGCTGGCTCATTGTTGGTTGAGCAATCGTACCCCTATAGTTGATACGTAGGTTGCTCTGCTCACTGAACTTATAACGGAAGTCGAAGGTAGGACTCCAGTTGAATACCGTGCGTGCTGTGTCGACATGTACACCGAGGTAATCCTGCATGTAAGTGGAGTGCTGTGGTTGAAACATTACTCCCACGTTCATCTTCCATTTGTCGCGTATCATCCTCATCATCACTTGCATGTCGTGAGTATAGGTGCGATACTCAGAGTATCGACTCAAGTTATTATCAAGGTAGTTGCCCAATGGGTTGGTCAACAAGCCGAGATAGTTGTCCCATGAACGGTAGGCAGGTTTCAAGCTACCGAACGTCCCTGAGGGTAGAGCAGACAGATCGTAAGTGTCGCGGTCGCTCTTTGAGAAGCCATACTTAAACTGGTAGCTGAATTGCAAGTAAGTCTTGCGGGCTATTGGTTCGCTGTAAGTAGCCTGCAAAGCATAGTCCCAGCTCTTTGTCGGCATGAGGTTGTAACGGTAAGCGCGGTAGGTAGAGTCGTTACCGAGAGCGTCCTGCAACTGAAAATACTGAATGTCTTGCGTTGAGAACGTCTTAGAGTCCGAATTACTATAGTTAGCATCTGTGCGCAAGGTGACATTTCGTCCGTTGCTGGAGAGCTTGCGGTTCACCTGTAACATAGCCCCCAAAGCAGTGGTGTTACCATAGCTGATGGTCATATTACGCTGTGTGTTCACCATCAAGCCAAGCCCTTTCAGCTGTGCGATAGCGGCCGTTGACAATGGATCGTCAACCGTTTCGTAGGGGTCAGCATTGTAGGCTGCAGACGAACTAACGACCTGTCCGTCGCTCTTACTGAGGTTAATGTTAGGACGGAACATGATGTTCCATACAGAGTCAGGACGCCACTCTAAGCGGAAACGGCCGTCCCAAGAGTTTGTTCTGGTGTATTCTTGTGACAAGCGGTTCGCAAATGAGCCCTGACTTGCTACGAAGTTCTCACTTGCAACACGTGTGTTCAGGTCGCTATTAGAGTGGTTCCAACGTACACTACCGTCCCATTGCAGGGTCTTACCATTGTCGTAGTTCATGTTCAGACCCACCATCTTGGTAGCGTTCAGACCTTGACGCACACCGCCGAAGCCACCACGTGGACCACCTCCAAAGCCCATGTCGTTGACATTATTGGCTGATGCAAAGCCCATCATACGGAACTTATTATTAAAGTAAGCACCCATCGCCTTCTCTGAATAGCGGTTTTGCGTACCGATACCGAGGTCGATATTAGAGAAGAGACCCTTGTTCATACCCGACTTGATACCAAAGTCGAGTACTGTCGACTCGTTTCCGTCATCAATACCAGTAACTCTACTGAGGTCACTCTTCTGGTCGTAGGCCTTAATCGTTTGTATGATAGAGGTAGGAAGGTTCTTCATTGCGGTCTTGGTGTCGCCCACCATGAACTCTTTCCCATCTACAAGAATCTTCTTAACCTCCTTACCATTAATCTTAATCGTACCGTCGCTTGACACTTCCGCACCCGGTAAGCGTTTTACGAGGGCCTCGATAGTGGAGCCTTCAGGCACTCGATAGGCCGAAGCGTTATACTGAAAGGTATCGGCCTTGACGACTACTTTCGGTGCACTGGCCACTACCTTCACCTCTTTCAATGTTCTTGTGTCTACTTGGAAGTCTAATTGTCCCACCGAGACATCCTGCTCGTTGGCAATAGTAATGTTTTGGAAAATAGTCTTGTAGCCTACATACGATGCCTTTAAGATGTAGCGTCCGTTATTAGGAGCCGTAATCTTAAAGCTTCCTGCTTCGTCTGATGTGGCACCAACGACGTAGCTACTGTCCTGCTTCAGCAGCTGAACAACAGCAAAAGGTACCTTTTCTTTTAACTCTCCATCGTAGAGAGATCCCGTAATTGTCCTGTTCTGTGCCAGCATCGATATAGAGGCAGACAGCAAAAGAACAAATGTCAACAGTCTTTTTACCATAAGTTTATTGTTAAGTTCTTAATCTTGTCGTAGAACGATAAGTATGACGATGAAAAAAGAATAAGGTTTAATGAGATATAAATAATTTATTAAAAAAGTTGTTGTTCGGCTGGTTGTAGAGGTCGAATGAAAGGTCTCTGCGTAGGAAAACACGGTGTGTAATCCTCTGAAAGGGTTGCACATAGAGTGAGCAATGTGCGCAAAAACGTGACAGATAGTATTAAAGTGTGTGAAATATCAGCGTGTTTCTGTGTTTTTGTAAGCTGAAAAGGCTTATTTTTGTATTGTGAACTATAAAGGAGAAGCTTATGAAACAGAACATTATTATATCCAAACAGTTCAAGAGTGAACTGGCAACAGCGATCTCAGAGTGCGAGAAAGACAAGATATTTGTGCTTGTTGATGAGACGACACGTGAGTTGTGTTGGGAGCTTATCAAGGATGATTTCTGTCTAAAAAAGGCTCAAGTGATTACGATAGGTACGACAGATAGCAATAAGACGCTCGATACCTTGGTTGCTGTGTGGGAGGCCTTACAGCAGGGAGGGGCTACGCGTCACTCGCTGTTGATAAACCTTGGTGGTGGTATGGTGACCGACCTTGGTGGCTTTGCAGCATCAACATTCAAGCGGGGCATTAACTTCATTAATATTCCTACAACGCTTCTTGCGATGGTTGATGCCAGTGTTGGTGGCAAGACGGGCGTGAACTTCGGTGGATTGAAGAATGAGATTGGGGTCTTCAATGAGGCGAATACGGTTATTCTTAATACTGATTGGCTTAAGACACTCGACGCTGCTAACATCCGCAGTGGCTATGCCGAGATGCTAAAACATGGTTTGATTGCTGATGAAAGGATGTGGGCTGAGTTGATAAACTACAACCTTGCTGAGCCAGACTTGCTGCTGTTGAGTGGAATGTTGGGTAGAAGCGTATGCATAAAAGAACGTATTGTGGAGGAGGACCCGCACGAGAAGGGTATTAGAAAGGCCCTTAACCTTGGTCATACCTTTGGTCATGCGTTCGAGGCGTGGGCTTTGGAGCATCGTCCTATCCTTCATGGATATGCTGTAGCCTTTGGTTTGATAGCTGAATTATACCTCTCTGTAGTGAAGACGGGTTTCCCAACAGAGCGTATGCGGCAGACGGTCAGTTTCATTCGTACGTATTATGGTGTGCTGCCCATCACCTGTAATGATTATGCAAGGCTCATTGAGCTGATGCATCATGATAAGAAGAACCGTGGAAATGAGATTAATGTCACACTCTTAGGGGGTATCGGCGACATCCGTATCAACCAGTCTGTTAGCGAGGAAGAGGTGAAAGAGGCCCTTGACTTTGTGAGGGAAGGGTAGTAAAGGGTATTGGGCTAATAAGGCTAATAAGGCTAATAAGACTTAAGCCTAATCACCAATCTTATCCTATTAGGCCTCCCCTCCTTCGGAGGGGCTGGGGGAGGTCCCAGCAGTTTAGTACTCCCCTCCTTCGAAGGAATTGTAGGGGATTTAGCAGCTTGGGCCTCCCCTCCTTCGGAGGGGTCGGGGGAGGTCCCCCATTTCCTACACCCCTTCTTCCTCCGATTTATCCACTTCACTCTTCGGCTGTTCGGGTTGGTCGCTTGGAGTGTCTAATTGTGTCGCCTTATTGATACGCATCCTACTCATGTTATCGATGGTTACATCTAAGGGAACATACTCGTCGCTCTTTGGGTCAGGAGAGCCAACACTTGCTCCAAAGTATAGTTTGTTGCCCTCAGCTCGGTCGAACATGAAACCTATCAAGGCTCCATTCTTAGCGTACTGATTGTCGGTAAACTCTCTGAAATCGTCTTTTGTAAGCGTACGGTCGTAGAATGATGAACCATCCGAGCGTAGTATTTGTACTTGAAACTTGTTGTCATAGTATTTGCGGCCGTCCTCGTCACTTACAGTAGAGAGTGATTTATCTGCAAAACGATGTATGCGAATTGTATAGGTAGCACCCATCCACTCCACTTTCTTCTCATACTTGAATTCATCCATAGCCTTTGTACCACTCGGCACATGAGGTTTTGGAGCTATCTTAGTGATGATATCGTTTGATTTTCTTTCTTGCTTGCAAGCCGTAACACCCAAGAGTAGTAGGCTCAAGCTTATGATGTGTAATATATTTCTTGTCATAATACGTGATTCTTGTAGGCAAATTTACGTATTTTCTTTGAACCTTGCAAGGATGAACAATAAAAGATAGCTTTACAGAGAGATTAAGGTTGATGGATTGCTCGGCTATTTCTACGGTCGAGTGCTTGGTAGAGGTAGTGCCTTGCGGATGCTCGTGATTGACGGTGAAACGGTCACTCTTCACCCCAGAAGGAGGTGGCTCCTCCCCTAATCCCTCCCCTGCAGGGAAGGGCGTAGTATGTGAGGTTACCCCTATTAGGCTGCTGACGTGATTCTTGGGTAGGTTTTTCTCTCACAGAGGATATTTCTTTCTTTCACGGAGGGCATCTCTTTCTCTCACAGAACTCACAGATTTAACAGAACATTATAGCGCACAGTTTCAAACCCACAGAAGGCCTTCGGCATACAGAGAACACAGTAGCCTCACCCCCAGCCCCTCTCCGAATGGAGAGGGGAGTAGTATGTGAGGTTACCCCTACCGACCTACTGATAGATGAAAAAAGTGTTCTTTTCGAACACCGAGCGTACGGGGGTATCTCGGTGATTACTCCCCTCTCCATTCGGAGAGGGGCTGGGGGTGAGGCTAAAAGGGCCTCTTCTACGTTTGAGAACATGCCCTTCTTGCATGCAGAAGACGCCCTTCTTGAGGCAAGAAGGGCGTCTTCTACAACGCTGTTTGTAATAGCTTGATTTGTTGACTATTATGAGTGTGATAAAAGGAGATGATATATGCTTATTTTGCAGATACTTACTTTAATAGTATGTAATGATTTTTTACGATGTTATTGATTATCCTGAACGGTGGAGACATTACCGATTTTTCTCATGTGGAGATGTTGATAAATAGGTTGGACACGTTCCTTATTCTTTTATTAGTAGTCCTATAAAGAGCAACCTCACCCCTTGCTCCCCTCTACAATCAGAGAGGAAGCGGGGGTGAGGTTACCTTTATAGGGATAGACCCACTGTTAAGTCTATTTTAGATGCAATCCTTTAGCAACTGTATAAACCGCTCTTCGCCTAATCCAGAACGCTCAGCAGCAGTGCGGACAGTGGCCTTCTTGAGTATCAACTTACCTAATGGCGTGTTTAGCATCTTGAAGGATGGATAGCGAGCAGCAAGTTCCTTCTTTAGATGAGGATAAACTTCAAAGAGGTCTTTCAAGCGTGTGTCTGAAGTTATCTCTATCTGCTTGTCTGGTTGAGCAGTAGGTGCATCGTTGTTTTCATCGTCGGTAGCGGTGGTGGTTGATGCGTTTTCCTCCTCTTTACCAGCCCATGTCAGCAAGGTCTGTGAGCCAGTCAGTTCACGGATATGCGTACAGTCTTGCATCATTTCGAGTACGCCACGGAAGCGACCTTGCTTATCGCGCACAGCAAAGTAGACGATATAGAGGAACACTTCAGGCTTGTTAATCCAGAACTCAGCCTTGTCTTGTTCGCCACTACGGAACTTTGCTACAATCTCCTCAACGATGTGTACGCTCTTACGAGGGTGGCAGTTAGATACCTGTCGACCGATGACATTCTTCGATCTTGGGAAGATGCGGTGGTCAGTATCAGAATAGAACTTCACCAACTCGTTCTCGTCTACGAAGGAGATGTCGATTGGCAGGTGCTGATAGATGAGGTTGATTTGCTCTAAGGTAAGCTTACCTGTTGCCACATCCAACTCCTGCTGTGGTCCTGCTGAGTAGCCATACTTACTGAGTAGGGCTTGGAGGTCTTCTGCAAAGCCTTCTTTGGGTGTTGAATGGTGGGTGTTGGGTGATGATGGAGTCTCCACTGTGAAGAATGCAAAACCAATCTCTTGGTCGCCTGCCTTCATGTCCTCAAACTCTTCCGGAGATATAAGTGCGTAAGAAGTAGGGTAGAGAATAGTCTCTTCCTTCTCCATCAAGTCGCGTGCATTGGCTATCAACTCACTTTGAGCAGCGATGAAGGCCTCCTCGTCGTTAGCCTCTAAGAGTCGCAGCGACTCCTTGATTTCATCACGAATGATGTCGTCAAAGTTCCACATCGTCGTTGTTGGGCGGTCGAAGCCCTTCTTCTCCAAGAGAGGATAGAGTTGGTTCTGCTTACGTTGGTAGTGGATAGGATACTGACGTATCTGGTCGTAGAGTTCTAACCACTGGTTCTTTATCATCGGATACTGTATGAGGTCCTCAACAGCAAGGAGCAGTCGGCGCATCTCATCGTTCTCTTTATAATAATGTGAAAGCGGGTGGTCCTCTGGTACATCTGGTCGGCTATAATCCATGAAACCCTCAACGAGTTCAATAATCTTGCGCATGTCGGCACGGATACACTCATCGTCCTCACGCGACTTCATGTTTTGTTCGATAAAGGCAAGGTGATAAGGGCGTATCTTCCCTACCTTTGTCTTCATCTGCTCACGTGCCTCTTCTAATGAGATCTGTCCTGTCTCGTACTTTTCCTCCAGTTCAAGCATTGCTTGCATCTTCTCCATTTCAATCTTAGGGAGAAAGTCTTTCATCTTATTTGCCATAACTCTGTTACTGATTTTATTGTTTTCTGCTGCAAAGATAAGGCCTTCTTTGGAAATAGAAAGATAACAAATGTGACTGAGTTAAGTTAAAAAAAGATAATATATTACTTGTCGGCTGAATGCGTGTTGTGGTTTGTTATTCAAAAGATTTTGGTTATGATTCGTAATATTTATGGTTATAAAGGTTGTTAATAACAAAATATTTGTATCTTTGCAGACATATCAAGTGAAATTGAGCGTAATGATTCTCAATGGTGTTTACCAGTCAATAGAACGAGAGACGGAAGTCTTCTAAACGCTACACTACCAAAGAGATAATACGATTGCAGAACAAGAAAAAATCTAACTAAGTAAATTTGCAAAGTAAGAAATGGAGCAAAAAAGACATTATGAAGGGTTGACTGACACGGAGGTGTTGGCCAGTCGTGAACAACATGGGGCTAATGTGTTAACGCCTTGTGAGAAGGATCCACTATGGAAGCAGTTCTTAGAGAAGTTTGAGGACCCACTCATTATCATCCTTCTCATTGCGGGTTTCCTCTCTATCGCTATTTCTTGTTGGGAATACTGGGGACTACATAGTGAGGACGGAGCGGCTGTCTTCTTTGAACCAGTGGGTATCTTTATAGCTATCCTTTTGGCTACAAGTATTGCATTCTACTTTGAACTGAAAGCAGATAAAGAGTTCTCTATCCTCAACCAAGCGAATGATGAGGAAGAGGTTGAGGTGATAAGAAATGGTAATGCAACGACAGTTGCTAAGAAGGATATTGTTGTTGGCGATGTTGTCATTATCAATACAGGATCAGAAATACCAGCAGATGGTAGGCTTCTCGAGGCTATCTCGCTTTATGTTGACGAGTCAACGCTGAATGGAGAGAGTGTTCCTGCTTATAAATCAGTAAAAGAAGAGGAGTTTGACAAGGATGCCTCTTACGCTACTAACCAAGTATTGCGTGGTACGAAGGTGATGGAAGGACATGGCATCTTTGTGGTTGAGGCTGTAGGCGATAGTACTGAAAATGGTAAGGTGTTTGAAGCTGCGCAAATAGACGATAGTGTGAAGACACCGCTCAGTGAACAGCTTGACGGACTGAGTGAGCTCATTACGAAGTTAAGCTATGTCTTTGCAGGATGTATCATAGTAGGTAGATTGAACGTGTTCTTCCATTGGCAACCAATTGTTTGGACGTTGAGTATTCCTACGTTAATATTCTTCTGGCTTGTTATTAAGAAGTTTGAGGGATGGAAATGGTTTGTTAATACGTTCATAACGATTGGCTATTTCCTTATATTAATGGCTTGTGTTGTCGTGTTCCATATAATGCTCCTTCCTGAAGAAAGTATGACGGGCTTGTTGGCGCATACGCTGAATACAATGATGATTGCTGTGACCTTGATAGTTGTGGCTGTACCAGAGGGCCTTCCAATGGCTGTGACGTTGAGCTTAGCCTATAGTATGCGAAGGATGATGAAGACGAACAATCTCGTGCGTAAGATGCATGCCTGTGAGACGATGGGAGCAACGACTGTCATCTGTACAGATAAGACGGGTACGCTGACACAGAACCAGATGCGGGTTTATCAGACACAGTTCTATGCCTTGGATAAGCAACAATTGGATGAGAGTCTGGCTGCACGTTTATTGATGGAGGGGATATCGGTTAACTCTACTGCATCTTTGGATTACTCGGAAAAAGATAAACCTAAGGTATTGGGGAGTCCTACTGAAGGGGCTTTGTTGCTGTGGCTAAATGATCATCAGATATCTTATAGAGAGATAAGAAGTAATGTGCAAATCGTTGAGGAGCTGCCGTTTACTACGGAAAGGAAGTATATGGCTGTGCTCGTCAAGTCTACGCTGATGGAAGGAAAGCAGATCCTCTATGTGAAGGGTGCTCCTGAGATTGTCTATGGACTCTGTAAACAGACGGATTGTGATGTTACGAAAGAGGATATCGAACGACAGTTGGAGAACTATCAAGAGCAGGCTATGCGAACGTTGGGCTTTGCTTATCAGATTGTTGATGGTAAGGAGGATGTGTTTAAGGAGGGAAGAGTAGTGGCTGATGGCCTTATCTTCCAAGGGATTGTCGCTATCAGCGACCCTGTTCGTGATGATGTCCCTGCTGCTGTGGCTGAATGTATGAAGGCGGGGATTGATGTGAAGATCGTGACAGGTGATACCTCAAGGACTGCTAAGGAGATTGGACGACAGATAGGACTGTGGACAAGCAGCGATTCGGATAAGAATATTATTACAGGACCAGAGTTTGCGGCTCTTTCTGATGCTGAACTTGATAAACGAGTGGAGGACTTGAAGATTATTTCTCGGGCTCGTCCGCTGGATAAGAAACGACTGGTTGAATCGTTGCAGCGGTGTAATGAGGTGGTTGCCGTTACAGGTGATGGTACGAATGACGCTCCTGCATTGCAGGCGGCACATGTGGGACTCTCTATGGGTGATGGTACATCGGTGGCTAAGGAGGCTTCGGATATTACGATTATCGATAACTCTTTTAGTAGTATCGGTAAGGCGGTGATGTGGGGACGTTCGCTCTATCAGAATATACAACGGTTCTTACTCTTTCAGCTTACGGTTAATGTTGCGGCTTGTTTCCTCGTCCTTGCTGGTGCTTTCATGGGTACGGAATCTCCGCTGACAGTGACGCAGATGCTGTGGGTGAACCTTATCATGGATACTTTTGCGGCTATGGCACTGGCTTCTCTGCCTCCGTCTGAAAGGGTGATGAAGGATGCTCCGCGTGACCGTAATGCCTTTATTATCAGCCGTTCTATGGGCTGGAATATTCTTGGTGTGGGTGGTTTCTTCTTTGTGATGCTGTTGGCTTTACTTTATATCTTCGAACATGCTGATATTACGGCATTAAAGGATATTATCCATCTGCAGCTTGGTAGCACTAATGGACTTAGCCCGTATGAATTAACTTTACTCTTTACTATCTTTGTTATGACGCATTTCTTCTATCTGTTTAATGCTCGCGCATTTGAAACAGGACGGAGTGCTTTGCATTTCAAAGGGTGCCGGGGATTGCTCTTTATCGTTATGATTATTCTTATCGGACAAATTGCTATGGTGGAACTGCCTATCTTGCAGAAGTTCTTTAACATTGCTAAGGGGGGATTGTCATTGGAGGATTGGATTATTATCATGCTTGGCTCTTCTTTGGTTCTATGGGTTAGAGAGGCTTGGCATCTGATAAAGCCTAAAAAGAAATAGTATGGCTGTAATGTCAATCTTGGCTTAATTAGGTCGTGAAAGGATGACGGTCGGGACAAGAGGCTTATTTTTTGCAAGAAAGGGATGCGTATTATACAATAAGGTGTAATGCTGTTTAATTCGCTCCAAACGAAGAAAAATTAAGTTTTTGATAAAATTTTCTCTCAAAACATTTGGAGGTTACAGAGAAAGTCTATACCTTTGCACTCGCTTTACAAAACAAGCCACCTGGCGAGTTACTTAAAGCACTTAAAGAAAGAGTTCTTTGAAAAGATTTACATAAACAGAGAAGTAGTACAAGAAGCGTCTGTTTGGTTTTATATCAAATGGATGGGTAAAAGAAACGAACCGATCAATTCGTTGTCCCTACTTTTGAGGCACCGCCTCAAAACTAAAGGAACAAAAGAAAAGGTGCTTTTTA
>FLSH01000166.1_pt5 | contig 16731 bp, 12 predicted proteins | sample 1550441 | NCBI WGS metagenome assembly FLSH01 (sample SAMEA4031756, study PRJEB14383) | metagenome | biome: human; feature: oral; material: saliva | place: Philippines | collected 2014 | reverse complement strand
GGCTTTCTAAGATCTCAGCTGACTTAGTCATTTTTTCCATCAGTGACTAAGTTAAGTGACTAAGATAATACACTTATATACTTCTGATTCCTACTATTGGGTTTATCAGGTATTGTCATCTCAAGAAATCCACCTTTTATCAATGGGTCAATATAGCGACTTTTAGCATTGTTACGATGTTTTAGTCCCAAATGGGTTATAATTTCAGTAAGACTTTTAGGCTGTTGACACAAGGCAATAATCTCATTCATTACTTCTGCCGACTTAGTCACAGACTTAGTCACTTTTTCTCCATCAGTGACTAAGTTAAGTGACAAAGATGGCTGTATTGTCACCTCGAAAGCAGTTACTTTACCGACATTGAAGATAGGGTCTGGATTTCCATTCTCCCTTAGCATATTTTTTACACGCTGAATACCACGGTTAAACATATTAACATACTTCATACCACGCATAGCCTCTGCAATAATAGGATTACGATAATCATTTACCGTAGGGAAATTTTCTGGACGAGCCTCCCCATATAAGCCTCCAGCATTGAGAATCTCTATACGATTGCTAAATTGATAAATTCTTATAGGCATATTTGATTGATAATCACGATGCATACATGCATTCATCAGTAGCTCTCTAAGTGCGAGTTCTGGGTAGTTAAACACAATCTGTTCTCGTAGCATACTCACAGGCATTGGACGTGAAGTTACAATAGCATCTTTTACAAAACTCTCCAACTTAGGTAGTATCGAACACAGACTTCCCCGCATCTGCCTTTCGTTAAGAATTTCGCTTCCTGTATCTTCTCCTGCGAAATGCACATACTGAACATAACAGCCATGAAGAAAGAAAGGTTCTTCCGAAATATGGAGTGATTAAGTAAGCCTATTACATATAAAATAAAAGGCACACAGAGCAAAGGAGAACACGGAGGTGAAAGCATAAAGACAATATCACGGAGGTGCCGAAGGCACAAAGAGCGACAGAGTCGTAGTGTACGTGTTGCTGATAACTTTAGTAATAATCTTGCAAACCACTGCTTTGTAATGAAGTAGCCCAAAATATTAATAAAACTCGCAGATATCCTCTGTTCCTCCACACACCAACGGTGCCTCTGTGCCTAACGATTACAACTATATAAAACCTCCGTGTTCTCCTTTGCTCTGTGTGACCTTTCTTCAAAGTTCTAATCTCAAAAGGTATCACTCCAAATTGCTGAAGGCCCTAAATCTACATGTTTACTTTCTTAATAATAGCAATGGGCAAGGTCTTGAGATTACATAACTTTGAATTGAAAGTTCTTTATCTGACTGGAGGGGCTTAAAATATAAATTAATAACTATAAGCAGATGCTCCTAAAAGCAAAGAAAAGACCATTTCTTTACTCAAAACCGAGTATAGAAATGGTCTTTTTCAATGAATTATTTCAAACTGTACTGTTATCAAAAAAGTATTTGCATTTTGACACGTCCTCCGCCAAATAAGGAAAGATAAATGGTTAGAGACTCGATACAGTTGAATTTACACTATCTTTGGAGGTTGATCTATTGTGATATTCTACCACTCAACATCCTCTGCCTTGTGCTCGCCTCCATCTTCAAAATCTTTTTTCTGAATCTGACCAGGCTGTACGCTGTTACAAATCATACTCTCAGCCTCAACGTGTACCAATGTTACACTTGGCTTTAAGTAACTTTTCTTTGCTTCTATCTTATTCATAAAATATAATTCTAAGTTTCTACTTTCTTGATTAATGTATCCTCGTAAGGATTACGCTTAGTAGTTGATAAATGGTCTAACTTTGGTTTTATCTGTCTTACGTGCACCACCAAAATGTGCACCATCAGCACCTGCTGTTACAGTGATACCTTTATGCTTATTATCTGTTTTCCAATCGTTAGCGGCCCAATACCATTCTGTCAATGGAACTCCACCTGCCTGATAGAAGAGAACCTCCTGAAGACGATATCCCAAGCTGCCACCCCATGCGTTTGTTTCTTGACTACTGAAGCCGAAACCATGTGCTGGATCATCTATTCCAAGATACTTGAGAGCAGAATCCCACTCACCAGCACCAGGTACATACCACTTATTACCACCAACTTCGCCTAAATCTTTCATAGCGTTAAAGGCTGGACACTGCCACTTATCCGCCTTACAAGAGTAGTTAGGCAATGGAATTCCATATGTAACGCCTTTTTTCCATGTCTGGTCATAACCATCATATCTTGCAATAGTCGCTCTCAAGCCACTTTCGTCTTGATTCTCGTTTTGCTTACATTGTACACCAACACTTGTTGCCCACTGCTTTTCTCTAATTTCATTGAGGCCCATACATACCTTACGAGTTTTATCAACGACAAGTGCTACTGGTGTGCGTCCTGCTTTCAAGTTAGGAACCAATGTACCTACTGTTCCATCACTGAAGAGATAGTCTGCAGAATAATAGATAGTCTGTGAAATCGTATAGCTTGTTCCGATCTTCAACTCTACATCCGAAAGATTAAGAGGAAGCACCTTATTAGCAACTGGCTTCTTATAAATAGTACCAGAAGCCTCTGAAGCAAACTGGAATGACAACTTATTCAAGCGTGTCTGAGCCAAGAAGTAAACGCCAGCATCTTCTGGAGTGATAATGTAAGATGTCTTTACGACGCCATTCTCTTGTGCTCCCTGAATGTTATTTTCAAATCTCTGATACTTAAGCTGACCTGCCTGTGTCACGTTAGCATAAACAGCTGTTCCCGCAGCTGGGTCAATAGTACAGGTTGCTTTAACGGCACCTGCATCATTTGCAGCAGCTGCATTATACTTTAATGCACCATTGATAGAACCCTCAAAGGCTTGACTTGAGAAACCATTAATCTTCATTCTCACTCGTGCGTATGGTGAAACAAGATGGAAATCAACCTTTTGCTTCTTCTGTGCAAGGATTGTTACTTGCTGATTGTTAAAGAGTGCATTGATAGAACCATTCTGCAGACCGAATACAATCTTACCGTCCTTAAATGTCAAGTGATCACTGAACACATAGAATGTGTATGTTCCCGGCTGCAACACCTGAACAGAAGAAGTACCTGCCTTAGGCGTAAACTTTGAACCGTCATACGAGCCTACCCACTCACCTTTCTTCTGACCATCCTTATAAGCAAGGATAGTGTAGTTCTGTGCTGGAGCTGGTGTGTAGGTAGCACGTGTCTGAGGCTTCGCATCCTCTACTACCTCTGTGTAAGCCTCAAGACCATCACCTAAACTTGAAACAGAGCTGGCAATCACACGCCCCTTTGCCTCTTCTGTAATACCACGGGTTGCCACTGACTGCTCTTTGCCATAACCAGCAAGATCAAAATCGAATGAAAGCTCTGTACCTTCTGTTGATGCCTGCTCTTGCTGTACATCGCTTGCAAGACTGGCTTCGTTGCTACATCCTGTATTCACTACGGCTGTAATCACCATTAACGCCGACACGAATACTTTCAAAACATTTTTCTTCATTTTCCTAACACTGTGTTTTAATAAATAAGCGGATTTTGTATAAGACACCTCAAGCTATTTGCCTAAGACGACTATACTCTAAAACTCATACAAATTAATCTAATAGTCATTTTTTTTTTTATCGGGTGCAAAGGTAATAATAATTTTATTAAATGTTCAATGTTTTCGGTTAAAATTATCAAAGTCGGTAAAGAGACAGGTGACCAGGGTCGATGGACAGAGAGTATGAGGGAGACAGGGTAACAAATGGACAAGTTCTGGGAGTAACAGAGGGGAAGGACGTGACAGGGTATGAGGAAGACAGGGTAACAGATGGACGACCTTAGCTTATCATTAACACCTAACAACCATCATCCAACACCCTTCTTTAGCAATAATGTTCTGTGAATTCTGTATGCCGGAGGCGTTCTGTGGGTTCGAAACGTTGGTGGAAAAGTTCTGTTAGATATGTGAGTTCTGTGAGAAGAAAAACTCTACGAAATGTGCAAGCAGCCCAGTAGGGGTAACCTCACATACTACTCCCCCTCCTGCGCAGTTGGACTTGGGAGAGACCACTATGTCAACATTTTTCACACGCCACACTCCTCTCTTTTCGAGGGGAGGACAGACTGGTAGGAAGAAGAGGCGCTTCTACATTCAAGAACAGGCCCTTCTTGAGGCAAGAGGGGCGTAGTCTACAAGCAAGAAGGGCGTAGTCTTAAACGCTATGCGTAATAGTCTGATTTTATGAAGGTTATAAAGTCGGTTATAGGGGATGTAATATCCTTGGTTAGAGGGCCATTGGGTCGAAGAGTTGTAATGAATTTTTTACTATCCAATCATCCCTCATCTCTCCCAAGATTCAGCCCCAAGATTGTAGAAACGCTCCGCGCAATCTGTCTTTGTTTCTTCTGTTAATCAGTCTTCTCTTACCCTTCGTCTTACACTGTTATCCTGTCCGCACTTATTCCGTCTCCCCAGTCTTATTCTGTTATTCTGCCTTCTTTCACCCTGTCCTCCCTATGTGTACAGGGCGTTAAAACGGGAAACCCCACCACAGTAGGACTGACGTCCGAATGTGGTGGGGCTTATAGTGCCTTGCTTTTATGCGTATAAAAGCATAAACTGAACATTCTTGTTAGGCTTTAGACAAAGCCTTGATGCGTGATGCAATTGTCTTATTTGATGTTAGCAAATGGCGCAAATGGTGTATCTACGTGACCATCATCACTATCCAATACTGGACGGATAGCCGTAGCCTGTCCCTTTGGAGCTTTAGCAAAGTTCCACTCTGTTGGACCAAAGAAGAAGTTATCACACATTACCGCACTTGTAGAAGCCATATACTGACCATACGCTCCAAGACCATAACTCATATCTCTGTAACCAACCTCATCCTTTCTTGCAAGACGTCTACCAGTAATAGGCAAGAACAATCCCTTGTTAGCACGAACAAGTGCAGTCACATTTGTGTACTTGTCATATCTCCTTGCCTTTGTTGGGAAAAGCTTCTTTCTTGTACCATTATTGGTTGTAAAGAAGGCTCCGTAAACAACTGTACCCTTATCTGTGTAACAATAAGCTGGGATGACATGAGCTGTTTCATAAAGCGACTTCAACTCATCTCCAGTCGGCATACGATACTTTCTATGGTTATTCTTTGTGTAATACCAAACAATATCACCATACTTCCCATCAGAGCTTAGCTGCTTAGAAATATTACCAGTCTGACCCCAGTAGTCTCCACCGTCGCCGATACCAGTTAACTTAAGTGCCTTAGCAATAGAGCCATAACGGAATAGATCAATGTCTTCTACTTTATGAACAAGATCTTTCTGGAACTGTGAAGACTGGAGAATACCACCTGAAGTAACTGCCTTACCGCGTGAATCTAACATTACAGCACGATTTGATATCCACCACTGTGCAGGCGCAATACCCCAATACTGTTGTCCATTCTCCTCATAGTGGATGAAATTACCAGTAGCCCATTGAATACCCTGTACCTCAACAAACGCCTTCTGCTTAGTATCTTCCATCTTCAATATATCTGAGCGATAGACTTTACCAGTCTCGAAATTGAGTGAGTCATATGACCTTTGTAAGACTTTTCCACCTACGTAGGCTGTTACAACAACATCAGTGTATGCACCAGGGATAAAGGCAACATAGGTATATTTGCCACCTTTAGAGCTAAATTTCGTACCTGTTTTTGGTCGGAGGACGATGTTCATAACCTCGTCTTCTTCGTTGTTGTCGATATATTTTCCACTATTAAGGTCGAAGATATCTGAACCTTTTACGTTTGAGATATAGATTGAATCGATGTTTTCAAGAGGACGATTGTTCTCGTCTGTGAAGCGTAATCCCCAGATAGTAACGATACGCTTAAGCTCGCCAAGGCTTACGTCGACTTTCTTTCCTTCAACTTTCTTTGGCTTCTGCTTAGTCCACTGGAAGTCGAAACGCTCACCAATTGTCTCTGCAGTACCATCTTGCTCAGTAAGCTTTAACTCAACACGATCTTGTGTTTTGTTGCTTGCCTCATGATAAAGACTACTTCTTTCTTTAACTTCTGTAACAGGTGTAATGGTTCTGTTATTGCCTTGTGCAGCCTTACCAGGATAGAGGAAAGCAATCTCGCTATTAGTAGTGAGTGTCTTCTTAGAATCGATATCACCGGCAAAGCGGCTTTTACCGCCTAAGTCTTTATTGGTGATATAGCTATATTTGTCGGCTTGAAGACCATCATCGCCTACTACATAAGCTAAGATAGAATCTTGTCTACCCCATTCAGACTTAATCTTATGGTTAGCATCTTCACTCAAAGCACGTGTAGCAGGTTCCTGCTGCAGTGCGTTTGCACCATCAGCAACGAGGCTATAAGTATGGATAGTTGTATTCTCGGCTGTAGAGCTGTCTACATCGTCATGACAGCTTGTCAGCAGTGGAGCAGCTATCAAGAAGCATGCTACAGGAAATAAGACATTCTTTTTCATCATCTTCATTTCTAATCGTTAAAAATAAAATCTTTGTTATTCTTCTGATGTAAGCCAACTTGGCTGCCCCTTAGATTGTGCACCACTATTTCCGAATGGGTTTGGTGTATTGCCATTACCATTGCCGCCTGTTGGGTCACCGCCCTCTACTGGATCTGTTGTGCCTGCACTAAAGACTAACATGTGGGACTCAGTTTGTACATTAACACACGTACAAACTGGCTGAAGATATGCCATCTTCGGTCTTGTTACATTACTTTTCATAACTTAATATCGTTTTTTTGTTTCGTCTAAAAATAGTTGTTACTTGTCTTAAATCTACTAATTTCGTAATAACAATCTACCTCTGATTAATTTCGAGGTGCAAAGTTAGTACTTTATTCTGATATTAACAAATATTTATGCAATAAAGTTGTGCAAGACTATTAATACCTGTTCATTATTGATAAATATCAATTGTAGGGACTAACCTGACTATTACTCGCCGTTTGTCCTTGCTAAATCAGAGGGGAACAATGGCACATTAGTAGCAAAAACAATCGTAAGATATTTCGATGAAGATTAAGATTACTATTGCTACTATCGCCTTTCGTGGCTTATAACTGATTTATTAATATAGAGTTACAACGGCTATTAAATGTGCAATCTCCCTAAAAATAGAATATAAATAGCTACTAAGAGCGAAAGAAAAAGCCCTCACAACCACTTTTCTTCGTTGGCTTCATTGCCCATGACAGCTAAACAGGACTGGCTCGGCAAACCCTTGAAAATCATACAGAAAACACCCACAAACAAGAAAGAATATCGCTTACGCACATTAAAAAGTTGTAATTATTCTATTGTTTTGTTTATCTTTTTTCGTACCTTTGCAGGCGCTTTTGCTATTTTTAGCATGCTTAGAAATCAAGGAGTGACCCTAAAACGGATGGGACAAAAAGGATAAAAGGTAGTTAAGCAACAGGTGGTTACGCTTACTATAAATGTACGATTAAATTTTAATACGATATTATTATGTTTCAAAAAAACGAAGACGGTCAGATGTGTGAAGGATTAACAAACCGAAGTAAGAAGTATGTTGCACCGTGCATAAGCATCATTGCTGTTGAAACAGCAACTTTATTAGCGGGTTCAGGACCAGAGGCAAGTATTGAGGATATTAACTATGGCAGAGAATTGACGGATGACATAGACGATCAATAACCCCTCATGCAGCACACAAGAACGTACGCCGACAGGTAATTTTAATAACGAGTAAGACTATTATAACAATACTTAGAAAGAGATAAACAATGTCCATAAAAGTTTTTTCAATGGCTATCTTGGCCTCATTGCTATGCCTATCGTGTAGCGAAACAAATGTAGACTACGATTCAAACACAGGTACTACTTCTTCTACGGGAGCTGTAAAGACATACGACGTAGACATAGAAGCAAGCACTGACAATCCTGACAACCAAGCGCAGACAAGGGCTAATATGCCTTTCAAGGTTAGCGAGGAGAATATTAATGGGAAGACTGTGCTATATCCAAAACTGAATATCACACAGCAGACAATGCCTTCGGTGGTGGTGCTCTATAACAAGAATGGTGGCAAAAAGGAAGTTGTCGAGGCCAACTGGACGGTCAAAAAAGAAGGTTCTGACGTAAAGTTCCAGCTTAACAGCTTGTCTACTCAGAGTAATCTGGCAAGTGGCGATTGGTATATCATGGCCTTTATGGGCGGTGGAGAGAAGAAAGGTGACGACTTAGAAGTGAACACCGAGACTACTATCAACGTGATAGAAAAGGGTAAGGAGTTTACTACTTCGTGTCCTTTCGCCACCACTTGGCGTCGTATCGTTAAGCAGGGCAATAAGTTGAAGCTCAATGATGAGAGCAAGAAGATGGTATTCAAGCCACAAGGAGTATTCCTCGTTCTGTCGTTGGAAAGCCGTATGACCCTCCCTACAAAGATTAATCGTGAGTTGACATTAGAGAGTAATGCGTTCTGCTCATCGGGTTCATATAAGTTCAACGTCGGCAATAACGTTTCTGATGATGCCGACTTGGCATCTTCTTATTGGCAGGCAAACAGCGCAAAGGCTATCAGCCGCAGCTCAAGCATTTACGAGAAGTATAACGCAAAACATTATACAACGAATATCAAGCTAAACTATGAGTCGGCTAAAGACGATGGTTCACTTCGTCAAGGACAAAGCGATCTCGGTAGTTACATCTACTTTAATAGTTATAAGGGTGCTTCGCAAGCCGCTTCAAAGACGAAGACTAACCGTGGTTTCCTTATCTGCTTGATGCCTGTTGACTATAAGAAGACAAGTAATTACAGTGCTATTGTCAATGAAACCTTGCTTTTCGGTAAGGTAGACGTGACCGACCCAACCCGAACAAACTACACATACGATAAGTCAGTGTACACTACCAATCCTAATACTTGGAAGCCTTACATGGGCAACCGCTATCTCTTAGCCAGCTTCAGCGACGACCTCAAGAAAGGTTCCAGCTATGGTGTAACACTAAGAATATTACGTCCAACCTTGCCTATCGAGCGTTTGTGGGCTTATAGACAAGCTGATGGACTTGCTATGGAGAAGTTATCAAGAGTAGATGCAGAGAAAGTTGCAGAGGGGACAAAGAGCAGAGGTAATTATCCAAATTTAGATAGTCACCTATATCGACTGCCTAAGTACTCTGAGTTTACGGCTATCTTTAATAATCCAAAGTCACAGTTAGAAAATAACAAGCCCTTAGGTGGTGTATCACCTTTTAATGCAGGGGCAGGCTATGGACTGAGCTTAACAACAGGTTCACATCGTGACTTTGTTGATTTGAATGGAGTACAGAGGAAATTTGACAACTGGTTTTGTTCTGTGCACGGAAGTAATGTCATGTATGGCATTATGTACATGAAACCTGTTGATAACAGAGACAATAACCCTACAAATAATTATAAAGTGGCCGTCAGAATGACGTTCCCAAGTGCTAATGCAACATCGGGTGACGTTAAGGTTGAGACCTATTATTTAGGTCCAAACTATAACTTAAATTTAGCGGCTGTAGCAGGTTATTACATGTGTCACGATGAGTTCTGGAAGAGATTAGACCAGCGAGATATTATAGTGCGTACTTTCAAATTAGACTTTTATTGGCTTGCCAATAAGGATATTATCGATAGAGAACATGAGCCAATATCGCTTTATACAAAGATTAATCTTGATGGTGTTGCACAGGGCCTTAAGATGGATAGCGGTGGTAAATCGTACTTCCTCCCTTGGCTAAAAAGTCCTGCTTGGTAATAGTAAGGCTTTCTAACCATACAAAGAGCGGCTCACTGAGTCGCTTTTTTGTTTATCTCACGTCCTCTTTCTCGCCCTCCCCTATCCCCGTATCTCCCTCCGAAAGTGTTACTAAACACCCTCCCCTCTGTTACTAAAAGCCATGCTTGTGTTACTAAAAGCCATGCTTGTCTCCCCATTACCCTGTCTTCCTCATACCCTGTCATACCCTTATCCCCTGTTACTCATAGAACTTGTTCATCTGTTACCCTGCCTTTTATTGCCCCACGTGTGTTCCCCAGTCTCCTCGTCAACCTATCAACTTACCCCCTTACCCTGTCTTCTATAACAATTAACTTGTCCACCTGTCTACTCGCCAACCTATCAACTTACTCCCTTACCCTGTCTTCCTCATACCCTGTCATACCCTTATCCCCTGTTACTCATAGAACTTGTTCATCTGTTACCCTGTCTTTTCTTCCCCTACGCGTGTTCCCCTGTCTCCTCGTCGACCTGTCCTCCGCCCTACAGTCTACTATATGTTCACATTATGTCATTATGTCATTCTGTCTAAACATGTCATTATGTCATTATGTCTAAAACCGTTCATTCTGTCTAAACAAGTCATTATGTCATTATGTCTAAAACCGTTCATTCTGTCTAAACACGTCATCCTGTCTAAGTATCATCATTCTGTATAGTTTTGTTAAATATATACCAAACTTTATTATTTTAACTAAACGTCCCATTCAGTTTAATAAATTTATCGTACCTTTGTGGCCTCACAGCTAAATAATATCGCTATTTAAAGGATAATTAAAACATATTCCTTATTATTATAACGTATTCAGCCGGTAGGCCACAACAGCTTATACACTATAGGAAATCAATAACAAAACAATAAATTAAATTACTCAGTAAGATGAAAAAGAGTTATGTAAAGCCATGCAGCGTATGTATGAGCATGGCTGTAGAGAATGCTATGTTGGCAGGAAGCCCAGGTGCATCTAATCAGAATTATAACACTCATAGTGAGCAGGAGCTTAACAACTCCACTGTTGGAGGCAATCGTTCCAATCCGGCTAAAACAAGCTTTCCTTTCTACGAAGAAGATTAATTACGAACCATTAAAAAAATATTGTATTCATGAGATTAAAGAACATTTATGGTATTATCCTCAGTATCATCGCCATAAGCTTAACATCATGCTCAAGCGATTTGAACAATGAGGGGAATACTCTTATTAGTCCTACAAAGACTGCAAAGCGCTCATTAACTTTGTCTGCTAACAATGCGACGACTCGCTCATATACCAGTCTGCAAGACGGTAACCAGTGGAGAAAGGGTGACATATTTATTGTTTATAACTTAACCACTCCTGCTGGTACTGATAACTTAGTAGCAAAAGGCAATGGTGCTAATACATTGTTGGAAGGTGATGTAACTTGTGCTGATAATGACGAGATTGCTGTTTTCTTCCCTTATCAGAATAGTGGTGGTGTTGGAAACCAGCATAAAGTAGCTATCGACTTAAATAATAGTAATTTGTCTGAGAATGGACATGTTGTGAACCGTCCACAAGATGGTAAGTTAGAGAATCTCAAATACTTTGATTTCAGTTATGGTACAACACGCGTTAAGACTACACCTGGAAGCAATAATGTAACAGGTAATGTGCAGATGAAGAAGCAGTATGCTGTGCTTCGTCTGAAGTTCAAAGCAGATGGTCAAGAGCTTAAGAACCTAAAGAAACTTACCATTTCGAATGTTATCACAAGTGGTATCTTCGATATGAGTACAGGTCAATTGACAGAGAAACAGAAGGGTGATATTACTATTACTCCTTCTGCTCCACTTGATTCATTTGTTGTGGCTGTATTCCCAGAGGACCATTTCAAACCAACCTTTACAGTTGTCGGAAGTGACAATAAGACTTATCGTTTCTCTGTTGGTGTGGATTTACCAATAGAGAAAGCGAACTACGACCGTTATGTCGTTGCGGTTAAGGAAGACAGTCCATACATTCCTATTGATGGTGTGAAGTGGGGTAAGTATAACCTTCAGTACACTCCAAATTCAACAACAGCTGGTTGGAAAGATGGCTATCACCTTGCTAAGAATCCATGGGATTACTTCTATACTGCAACATGTGGTTATCCTCTTACGGAGAGTGTTTTGGATGATAGAGTAACTACTCTTGGTGAGAAATGGGATCATTTCCGCTGGGGTGATATTGTTAAGGCACATGACTATTCTGTTGCTAGCGGAGGAAATTATAGTTTATGGACTGTATCTGGAGACATAAATGGTAAGTTCAATTCTAACAAGACTTTGGGTGACTTAGCTGCATATGCTTCTGATGGTAAATGGCAGATGCCAACTGCTCAGCAGTTTAGTGATATGATGTCTAAAACTGCAGAAAGCATTGGTTACTTTGTTGATGATAATGGTAATACCATCTATGGTGTATTGTTCGATCCAAATGTTCCTGATAGTAAAAAAGGGAAGATTTTAGATAAGGATGGTAACATACGCACATCATCTAACACGACTACAGTCTTTAATAGAGACCAACTACTGAGGAAGTTTACAAAGGCTGACTTTGAGAACGCTCTTTTCTTCCCTATGGCTGGTATGTATAATGATTACGGTAGTAGTTATTTATCTAAACCTGGCTCTCAGGGTGCCTATTGGCTTGCTACTGGAGGTGATGCAACAACAGCAGCAGCATTTGTTCCTTATGTTAGTGAAAGGAATCAGATTTTTGCAGGATATACTAAGAGTGCAAAGAATCCAAAGCGTGCAATGTACAGCATTCGTCCAATCTATGTAGGACAGTAAGACAGACGGACTCACACCATCCTCACCTCGAAGGTAGAAGGGAATAAATGCCGACCTACCTATTATGGGTAATCACGCATAAGGGGTGTAGGACGAGAAATAGAGATTAAAGAAGAAGAAGTAAAAGACAGTAGTTTTTTGCTTCTTCTTTTTTTGTGTGATGTGAAGAAGAAGGCCTTGGGCGAACGAGTAGAGAACGTTGGGGCGGAGGCAATGTAGGGAGGGTTTGGAGAGAGCGCAGGATGAGTTAGTAGACAAGATACCATGGTGCAGCGGATGATACAGAATGAGCTTGTAGACGGTGCGAAGTGAGTTTGTGGACAACACAGATTAGGTTTGGGGATGATATACCATGATTTCGTAGACAAAACACAATGGGTTTGTGGACGATAGAGATTAGGGTTGGGGATGATATACCATGATTTCGTAGACGAGGAGAAGTGGTTTTATGGACGACACAGATTAGGGTTGGTGGTGATATACCATGATTTCGTAGACGAGGAGGAGTGGGTTTGTGGTGATACAAGCAGGAGGTGTGGACAGTTCAGAGTGGGGTTGTGGATGAGGCAGAGTTGCTTTGGTGGATTAAGCAGGGTGTGTTTGTAAGCTATTTTCATAGTTCTTAAATATAAGGGAGGCCATTCAAGGTTGTGAAAGACGCCCTTCAACGTTCGAGAACACGCCCTTCTTGATGCAAGAAAAGCCCCTTCTTGATGCAAGAAAAGCATGTTCTCATTTCGTGTTCGTAACTCTCTGAAATCATGTGTATTATATTCTTCCATCTTGCTAATATTTCTATCGTAAATAAAAGTCTATCTCATCACTCTTTGTAAATGTTTTTCATGCAGCTTAAGAATAACCGATGTCACCACAAGCCAGATATGCTCACCGCTACATAGCGTCTCTTTCTCTCACGAAAGACTTTTCTTTCTCTCACAGAACTCACAGATCTAACAGAGCCTTTTTGCGCACTGTTTCGATTCCACAGAACGCCTCCGGCATACAGATATCACAGAACGTTATAGCTAAAGGTGGCTGTAACGCTCTGTGATATCGGTTGACTTAATGTCTCTGTGGAATGCTGTGTGTTCTGTTCATCTGTGTTCTCTGTGAGAAAAAATATGTCATTCTTTATTTGTCATTATGTCATTCTGTCTTACAAAAATCACCAGTTTCTCTCCCTCACTCTGTTATTCTGTCTTCAAAAAACATCTGTCTCACTTTGTCATTATGTCATTCTGTCTTCAAAAAAGCATCTGTCTCTCTCCGTCACTCTGTCATTCTGTCTTCAAAAAAACATCTGCCTCCCTTTGTCATTATGTCATTCTGTCTTCAAAAAAACATCTGTCTCTCTTTCTCATTATGTCATTATGTAGGCCGTCAGAGGATACAGAACTTAGATAAGACAGTACAGAAAAAACAGAAAAGAGGGTGTGTCTATTATGACACACCCTCTTTTGTTATGTTATTACCTCGAAGAGGAAATCAGTTCTCAGCGTCCTTTTTATTTCTTTCTTCCATTTGTGATGTATTTTATAGCAACGTTCATATCTCTTGCAATAACCTTTGCATCACGCTGGAAGTCTTCTCTGTCGTTCCCTTGCAAATAACGTTCAAATCGTTTTACAGACGTCAGTCCTAATGATGACAAGAAACCTGTTCGCAGGTTTGGTCTATGTTTTAGGAGTTCCGATGTCGTTACTTGCTTGTGAGTGATATCTAAAACTATGTTCATAACCATTCGTGTTTGTTATAAAACAAATACGTTGCAAATATAAGACTTTTACTGTGAAAACAAAAGCGAAAGCACAATTATTTTTGCGTCGGGCATAAGAAAAGAGGGTGTATCATTATCAACACATTCTCTTTTAAGTTTTATTGATAGTCGACTCACGCATCGGCTTGCGATGAAGAGATAAACGCCTTATTCATATAGCACTATTCTCACTGCCAATATTATCTGAAATGTTCTGTGATATCTGCCGGCCGCAAGGCCTCTGTTGGGTGTTGGGTGATGGGTGTTAGGTGTTGATGATTAGCTAACGTTGGCTGTAAGGTTCTGTGAAATCGGTTGACTTAATGTCTCTGTGAGGCTTTGTGTGTTCTGTTCTTCTGTGTTTTTCTGTGAGAAATAGAACGCACCCACTCTATGAGATAACATAAAAGCAACATGTCGGGGAGTTCTTCCTCTCACGAAAGACTTTTCTTTCTCTCACAGAGAACACGAAGGTCACGGAGGTTTTAAGCGCACGATTTCGAGTCCACAGAACGCCTCCGGCATACAGAGGTCACAGAGCGTTTCAGCTAAAGATGGCTGTAAGGTTCTGTGATATCTGTATGCCGGAGGCCTTCTGTGGAATGCTGTGTGTTCTGTTCTTCTGTGTAAATCTGTGAGAAATAGAACGCACTTGAGAGTCGTGGGGAGGTTTTTCTTTTATGCTGGATATTTTTTTCTCTCACAGAGAACACGGAGGTCACGGAGGTTTTAAGCTCACGGTTTCGAGCCCACAGAAGGCCTCCGGCATACAGAGTTCACAGAGCGTTATAGCTAAAGGTGGGTGTTGGGTGTTGGGCATTAGGTGTTGAGGATTAGCCATAGATGGGTGGTGGGTGATAGTTGTTAGGTGTTAATGATTAGTCATAAAGGTGTCGGCGAGGGTTCACATTCCTATCAAGACACACGCAGCGAAGTAGGGGTAACCTCGGTGATTACGCCCCTCCCTTTGGGGGAGGGGAAGGGGGAGGGGCCAACTGGGGCTGGGGGTGAGGCTTCACTCTACCTCCTTATTCCTCCCAACAAGCGCACGGAGGGTGAAGTAGAGCTCTTCTTGCAGACGAAAGAGGAGCCATGAAGGACGGAAGGGGAACCATGAGGGGCGATGAAGGAGCCTTGTAGGACTACGAAGAGAGGACCATGAGGAGCGGTGAGAGGGCCATGAAGGACGGAAGGGGATATAGCCGAACTTGCGGCGGAGGGACGGACTCACCTGCTGAAGATGGATGGTTTGCCAGACGTGGCGCATGATTGACAAGGCTTCTTGGCGGTCGGTGGACGAGAGCTCATGCCGATGAAGATAATAGAAGAGGTATAACCCCACTAAATTCTGCCATCTTATCGTCTCATAACAACGGAGGTTGGCTTCGGAGGTGCCCATGGCGACGAGCTGACAACGCATACGCTCGTTGGCTAAGAGATAGTCGAAACGACGCACACTGACCCTGTGTGTGGTAGAAGAAGAGTGCTGCCGATAGTAGTAAACACCCTCGCAGACCGCTACCTTACGGGATTTTAGATAATGAATACGTGTTATGTTCTCGTCACTATACGTCCGTAGGGCATCGTCGTAAGGGTAGGCATGGTGGATAGCTGCCCTGATGGCATAGACTCCATGTATCTTCCATGTGAGGCTATCGACAAATGCTCTCTCACCCGACAGGGCCTCGAAAGGGGGCATGGGATAGGTTTTCTCGCTCCCATCAGCATAGTGGAGGACAACCTGAAAGAGTACGCTATCCACCTCGTCGGTGAAGGTCTTGCAAACAGACTCAAGTGCATTGGGACCCAACCAGTCGTCACTATCGACAAAGCAGATAAACTCGCCCGAAGCATTCGACAGTGCCACGTTGCGGGCAAAGGCTATCCCATGGTTCTCATCAAGGGCAAACACCTTCACACGAGTGTCTCTCTCGGCATAGTCTCGTAGGATGGCAAGGGAGTTATCGGTTGATGAGTCGTCGACACAAAGCACCTCTATGTCGTGCAAAGTCTGCCCTAAGAGGGAGTCAAGGCATTGCGGCAAGTAGGCAGACGAGTTATAAACGGCAACGAGAATACTAATCTTTGGCATGGCGAGTAAACTTATTTTTCACCTTATTAATCAAAGCGTTCCACAGTCCCGACTTCGATCTCAACACACGAAGGGAGACTATCGTACTGATGAGGCACAACGTTAGGGCTGCTCCCCAGCGTAGGCTGTCATGTTCAGAACGTACACAAAAGAAGACGAGGAGGCCGATAGTCATCTGAATGAGCGTATAGACCACCACAGAAGACGACAGTCGATAGTCGTAACGTACGTACGTATAGCCGTAGACACAGCCGAGATTGAGCACTCCTGCTGCTGCTGCGCCTAATCCAGCACCGAAGAGTT
>FLSH01459911.1_pt1 | contig 16906 bp, 6 predicted proteins | sample 1550441 | NCBI WGS metagenome assembly FLSH01 (sample SAMEA4031756, study PRJEB14383) | metagenome | biome: human; feature: oral; material: saliva | place: Philippines | collected 2014 | reverse complement strand
TCCTCGTTCGGAGCGTGCACGTCCGAAGGTGTCGTCGAGTGATGCGAATGACCTAGATCTGCTGATTGATGCTGTTGTGGCGGCTCATGCGGCTCGTGGCGCGGTCGCTCCTCGTAAGGTGTGGCCTGAACCGTTGGGTTCGTATGTTGATTTGGCTGATTTTGGTGTGCGCGGCTTCCCCGACCCGGATCTTCCCACTGTGGGGGGTGTCCGGGACGGTGTCCTGATGTGCACTTTGGGTGATGAGCCGGAGCTGCAGCGTCAGGTGCCTATGGGCTGGAATATTGAGATGAGCAACCTGCTGTTGGTGGGTGTTGCCGGTAGCGGCACGACCACGACGATTCAGTCTGTGGTGCTGGGTTTGGCTCAGCATTATTCGCCGGAGGACATCGATATTGTTCTGGTGGACATGGGCGCTGATGGCTTGTTGCCTCTGCACTCCCTGCCGCACGTTGTGTCTGCTGTGGGTACCGGCCAGGGCGCTAGGGAGCGTCAGGCTCGCTTCTTGCGTTTTGTGAAGTCAGAGCTTGATGCTCGCCGTGCTGACGCGTCACGCCGTAAGCCTCTTTTCATTGTTTTGGATGGTTTTGCGACGCTGCGTGATGAGTTCTCTGACGCTGTGAGCATGGATTTGTTGGCGAATTTTTACCGCGTGTATGCGGACGGCCCTGCTGTTGGTATTCACTGCGTGGTGTCGACGAGCCGTGCGAAGAATATCCCCTCGCAGATTCTTGATGCTTCGTTGCAGACGTGGTTCTTCCAGCTGAGCGATATTCACGATTATTCGTCGTACGGTATTCGCGGCACTAATGTGCCGGCCGCCATTCCCGGCCGTTGTGTTGATCCGAAGCATCTGCGTCAGATGCAGGTGGCTACTCCCGCTGTTGGTGTGGAGGAGGCCGTCTCTATGGTTCATGAGCGTTTCCCGCAGGCTCCCGCTAAGCGTGACGTGATTGGCCAGTTGCCGACGTGGGTTTCGTGGGAGAGCATGCCTGCCGCTGAGTTTTCTCCAAGCCTGTGGCGTATTCCTGTGGGTATTGCTGAGGCCACGCTGGAGGCGTGTGCTTTCGAGCTGTACGAGGGTGAGCACGCCATGGTTGCGGGTAATCCGCGTTCGGGTAAGTCTTCTCTGCTGGTTGCGTTTGCTCGCCTGGTTTCTCGGGCGAGGGCTGCGGCGGAGCGGGCGGTATCTGCCGCATTGGCGTCTGGTGATGCCACCGCGGCGGAGAACGCACGCTTGGATGCCGCTGAGGTTCCGGAGGTTTGGGCTGTCTTCGATCAGCGTTCCGGTCTGGTGAATGTGCCGGATGGCGTTTTTGACCGGGTGTTTGAGAGCAAGAATGCTTCTGCTCAGGTGCAGGCGGCTTTGCAGGATGCCGCGGGTCCGGTGCTGTTGCTGATTGATGACGGTGACCGTGTGGATGACCCGATGAACGTTTTTGATGCCATCGTGAAGGGTGACTTCCCGGACGTTCACATTATTGCTACGGGTAAGCCGACTGATTTGCGTCCTTTGTATAGCCATTGGACGAAGGCTATTCGTAAGTTCCGTACGGGTGCCGTGGTTCAGCCGAATGTTGATATGGATATGGACATGTTCGGCACTATTCCGAGGCGTGCCCCGGTTCAGCTGAGCGTTGGTCGTGGCTATGCGTTCTTGGCTGGATCGCCGGTTCTGGTGCAGCTGATGAGCCCGGAGGATTCTCAGCACCGTGGCGGGCTGTAGGGCTTGTCTGGCGTGTGGTGAGGTATCGTGTAACTTTACCGGCCGTTTTGCTGTAGGGGTCGCCCCGTCTGGGGAGTCTTCCTACTTGTTGTGAAGTTGATGTTAAGGAGTTAGCCCGTGACTGTACCTGCTGGTTCACCGCAGTACTCCGGCTCGGAGCGTCGTGATGCTCATCCTGCCCCGCAGGCTGCTGGTCAGCCTGCTGGGGGCTTGGTTGCGGGCACTCCCCTTGGCTCTTCGTATCGTTTGCTTCGCCGGGTGGGTTCTGGTGCGGCCGGTGAGGTGTGGGCTGCTACGATGAGCGGCTCGTGGGCTCTGTACGCGGCGAAGATTCTGCGCCCGGAGCTTGCGAAGAACCCTGTGGTTCTTGAGTCTTTTGTGCGTGAGCGTTCGGTATTGTTGGCGCTGTCGCATCCTCATATTGTGCCGTTGACGGACATGGTGGTTGAGGGCGGCGTGCTGGCTCTGGTGACGGAGTTTCAGCATGGCGGTTCGCTACGTCAGAAGCTGGATTCTAAGGGTCCGTTGCCGGTCCGTTTGGCGTTGAGCCTGATGGTGCAGGTTTTGAATGCGGTGGAGTTTGCTCACCGTCAGGGCGTGATGCATCTGGATATTAAGCCGGAGAATGTTCTGCTGAGCGGTGTTTTGGGGGAGTCTCTGGATCAGCAGGTTCGTGTGGCTGATTTCGGTATTGCTTCTTTTATCGGCTCTGCGGGTTCGGGGGCTTCTCGTTCGTTTTCTGGCACTCCGGGGTATATGGCTCCGGAGCGTTCTGCGCACGGTGTGGCCACTCCGGCGGTTGATGTTTATGCGTGCGCGGTGACCCTTCATGAGCTGCTGGTGGCGGCGCGTCCTCTTCCGGTGCGTGGTGGTGCGGTGCAGTTGTCGCCGCAGATTCCGGCTGAGGTTGCTGAGGTGCTTCACGGGATGTTGGCGGAGAACCCGGCTCAGCGTCCTGGTGCGGCTGAGGCTGCCGCTAAGTTGCGTCTTTTGGCTGAAGGTTTCGCTACTGATGTGGTGCTTCCTCGGTGGGTTGAGGTGTCTTCGGGCGCTGTGGGGTACACGCCTACGGTGGTTCATGGTGCTGAGCCTACTGTTTCTGCGGTGCCGGGGCAGAATGTTACGGAGCTGTATGGTGCGGGCATGCCGTCGCTGGGTCAGGCGCAGAATGAAACGGTTATCCGGGCTCCTTTTGTGGTGGAGCAACCGGCATATGTGCCTGATGAGGTCGTTGAGGAAGAGGAGCCTGCCCGTTCGCCCTTGCGCCGCCCGCTGGTGTGGGGCGCTATCCTGGGTTCTCTGATCCTTGTGGGTGTGCTCGTCTTCGTGGGTTTGAACGGCGGTAAGGGTTCACCTAAGACGGCCGAGTCGTGGTCTGCGTCGAGCCGTAGTTCGGCGTCTTTGCCGAGTGGTTTGGGCACCCGTATTGAGGGTACGTATAACCCGCGGGATAAGAGTGCCCGCCTGACGTTTGAGTTTTCTTCGCAGAAGTCGGCTCTTCGGGGCGATATTTTGCAGGTGCTTCCCGGCGTTGAGGGTGATTCGTGTGCTTCGGTGACATGGGATGCCGGCCAGGCGTCTTCTGGCGTAGCGAAGAATCAGTCGAGTGTGACTGCGGTGGATGTTCCGTGTTCGTGGAATCTGTCCGGGGTGAGTATCCCAGCTAATGGCGTGGTGCAGGTTCGGGCGAATGTGTCTGCTGAGTTTAAGGATTCGCGTGCTTTTGAGGAGTGGCTGAACCGTATCGAGTCTGAGACGTCTAAGGCTATTTCTGATCGGGAGGTTCGTTCGACGGCGTACCCGATTCAGCGTTTGCGTTCGATTGAGTTGCGGGTTCCTTCTCGTGTGGTGAATCAGAGTGTTTTGCCGGTGACGGTGGTTCCGGTGTGGCCGAGTGGTGCGGATGAGTTGAATCCGTTGATGGTTTTGCCGCGTACGGGTGAGTTTTCGACGCTGGTTCAGGCGATTTCTCCGGATGCTCAATTGATTAGTTTTTCGGATGGCTGTTCGGGACATGTGTTGGTGTCTGAGGATCAGCGGGTGGTGACGGCGCTGTCGGTGACTTCTAAGTGCCGCCTGAACGCGCAGATTGGTAATTTCACGAACCTGTCCAGCAGCGACTTCGCGATTATCACCCGCTAATGGTGGCACTCAGATAAGCTGCCGCTGGCATGCAGAAAGCCCCTGGGCTGAGAGGCAATCTCTCAACCCAGGGGCTTTCTGTATACGATTATTAATTAATTCTGAATTCTTTATTCTTTAATTTCTTCGAAGCGGGTTGTATCAAAATCCCGTTCCTTTTGAGCAGAGTCATTCGCTACATGAAACAGATACTTCTTCCCCACCTGAGCCGTCTGAACATAGTCGGGAACCTTCCACCCGGATGGAGCCACAGACAGGCGGAGCGTGCCACACTCCTTCGTCTCAAAAATACCCACGGGGGCAATATTGGTCATGCCGCTAACATCTGATCCCCCTCGGTCCTTCGTGTAAGCCTTAGTGACGGTGCAGGTAGCGGTAACGTTATCGCTGTCATCACGCAAAGAGTAGGGAAGATACACGGTAACGAAGAGAGCAATCGCTACAATAATTGCCAGCATTATCATGCGGCTCCGATTCATGGTGCCTAATGTCTCTTTGAGGCCTTCACGAACACCTTGTGCAAATTCTGCCAGGAACATATTTTATTAATTTCCTTTAATATATTTATCCAATAATCTAAATAATAGCTTAATTCGTGGCAAAAAATCTCCTCTCATAAATATGGGGTCATCATAAGGAAGTATCTAACCCTAATTAGAAGTAAAAATTACCCATCACCTGATTGTACGTATGAGCCGCAGTAAAACGATAGTAATTTGCTCGTCCAGCATCCATCTTTGTCATTCCCTTCACCGATGATTTTGCAAAGTCTTTACTCCATCCATCTACTGTATTTTCCTTAAGACCTCGCAATGATACAGGCTGTCCTTTAATCGGTGAATCACTATAATATTGGAGGCCATTTTTGATAGTTCCAGAAGTAGCATCAATTGCAGAATCACGAGCAATCTCAACAGTTCTCCGCCCAGCCCTTACTAGAAGAGGCTTCTGCACATTCTTTCGTACTACCGGCTGCACACCCTTCAGCTTCTCAGGAGGTTCCGGAACGTATCCTTTAATACCTGATTTATATTTCATATATCCACCGGCCAAAGACCCTACCATAGATGCACCCGCCCCTGAGAAGAACATTCCCGTGGCACCCAGTAAACTCTTATCTTTCACATTATCGTCCATGTAATATGAAACAACATTATTTAAGCCACCTGTAGTACTATCCTTTACAACATCTTCCAAAGCCTTACAATCATTCAACATTGCCCCAGCCTTACGCGCATAAGGACTTACAACAGATTTAATCGGAGTAGTTACCTTTGAAACCGCAACGGAAGCAGCTTGCTTCATCTTCGCCAATTTTGAGGTTGTCTGAGCAATCTCCGACACCTTCTCTACCTCTTTCATCTTTGATGCAATATCAGCAACTTTTTTCAAATTGCCCAGACCGCCTGTCACAGCACCCGTTATAGCACCGGTAATAGCTCCCTTCAATGCTTCCTTACCAGCCTTAGACCAATCAACCTTCCCGCCAGACATCTTCTGCTCGATTACCGACATACCAGCACCCATCAAAGCACCCGATGCGGCACCAAATGCAGCACCACCCAGAGGGCCCAAACCAGTACCAACAGCACCAATCACGGCACCAGCAATAACCATTGCACCACCAGCCACGTACTCCCAGTTATTCCTTACCCAACCGGCGATACCAGAAGGTCTACTCTGCTTCTCGAAGTCCTCCACCGACACCGGCGACAGGCCCCACGGATCCACCAAAGAAACCGGGTTACCACCCACCAGCGAGAACGGATCAGCACCCCAACCAGCACCCACCGGCGCAGCCAAAGGATCAGGCGCCGTAAAACGAGCCACACGCGAATCCACCACGCGGGCACCCAACACCTCAAAACCAGAAGAACCCAGCACCACACCCGAAGCCGCAGAAACACCAACCAACGAATCCGGCAACACAGGCACACCACCAGCAGCAGACGGCACAGCAGGCGCAGCAACACCCAAAGAACCCCAACCATACGGATCCAACAGACCAGCACCAGAACCGGCACCAGGAACCAACGAACCCACAGAAGGCAACGACGAACCGCCCACACCCAGCACACGCGGAACAAACGAATTCTCATCCCACACCAGCGGATGCATCACCGAAGCATCAAAACCAGCCGCAGAACCAGCACCGATTGAGGGTACGCCAAACTCGGGTACACCAGCAGGCGCACCACCGGCAGCAAGTACACGACCATCGGTAGAAGCGCACAGCAAGGAGAAGGACACGGCAGAATCGTCAGCAGAACCCCACGACACCACCGAGTTCACGAACCCAGCCGCACCATAGGTTAGCGACGAGCCGGAGCCATCCGAAGAAACCTGCAGAAGACGCGAATCATTACCGTCATACGAGAACACACTCGTCGAGACCGGCACCAAGGTGACGCCCTCAAGTTCCACGGACTCCGGGCACTGCGGAAGCCACGCCTGAGCATCCTCAACAGCAGAGGCAAACTCAACCGACGGGGAGCCGGTCTTCGCCTCATCCTGCACACCGTAGACGCACACTGCACGAACGCGGGCACCCTCATCAGTGACCAGCACCTTCACCCAAGCATTCTCAGGCTGGGCGCTATCAAAGTACTCAACACGCACCAGCGCGCCAGCAGCATCATAGGTCCAACGCAGAGTCTCGGTACCGCGAACGGCAGAAGAGAGCATCTGCGCGTCAGTGTAGGTGTACATGACCAGGCCAGCAGGCGAATCCACACCGCTAATACGACCCAGATCATCACGAATAATCTCAGTGTGCAGAGCCTCAGAAGAGTCCGCCACAGCAGGGCTCTCGGTCACAGAGCTCATGTGCGCACCACGGTAACCAAACTCACGAACCCAAGTACCCGCCAAATCAGACACCTGCGCACGCACCAGTGCATCTACCGCGTTGTACTCGAAGGAAGACTCCACACGAGACTCAGAAGTAACAGCGGTTCCATCCAGACGGTACGCGGTGATATCAGTCTGCTTGACCATACGGCCAGCAGCATCATACGCATAGACACTCGAACCCAGAGGGTGCACAAACTCAGTACGCAGACCATCAGCATCGTAAGCGTAGGACAGCTCGTAGCCACCGGTCTCGTCCATGTACGCGGTACGGAAAGACTGCGGAATCTGAGCACCAAACTCACGGCGCTGACGAACCAGACGACCCAAACGGTCATACGACTCAACGGTCACCACGGGAGCACCAAACGCATCAACACCCGCGTGATCATAAGTCGTCATCGTACGGCGCGCAGAATCACGCTCCATACGGTACAGCAGAGAACCATTCACCGAATGGGAACAGGGAACACCGTCACGGTCATAGCCAAAGGAATGTACAGCACCATTACCGTCAGTGCTGGTCAGCAGACGACCAGCAGCATCATAGGTAGAGGTAGTGCGCACACCCAGCGGATCCGTTACCGCCAGAACATTACCCATCAGATCATACTCGTAGCGGGTAATACGACCGGCAGGGTCCATCACGGAGGTAACGTTACCCGCCTCATCATAACGGTAATGGGTCACGCCACCGGCACCATTAGTCACCGCAACCACCTGAGAAGCGGCATCATAGGTGAACGAACGAGTACCCCACTTATTATCGCGGATACTCTTCACCCGACCGCACGAATCCCAGGTGTAGAACACCGGAGAAGCCACGCCGGAACCGGTAATGGACAGCACACGACCGCACGCGTCATAGCGAACGCGCGCTTCAGAACCGTCACCGTACACCTGGCGAATCAGACGGGAATCAGCGTCGTACTCGTAACGAGTCACAGACTGCTCAGCAGTACCGGCAGCCTCATAGGTTGCAGCCAGTCGACCGCACGCATCGTAGCTGTACTCGGTCACACGGCCCGCGGGGGAAATCATGCGCACCATCTGGTTCGAGCCGTTGTACTCGTAACGGCTCAGACCGCCCTCAGCGTCCAGCACCTCCACGGGGTTACCCGCACCGTCATAAACCATTGTGGAGACAGTCGGGTCGTCCGCATCTGCACTCACCTGCGGGCCAGAATCATCGGAGAGAACCTCGGTACGCACCGGGCGGCCCAGGTGGTCACACGAGATACGCACGCGGTCAACACCATCACTAGTGGTGACGGTCTTACGCGAGGAATCGACGGAAGTACGTACGCTCACACCGGTCGGGTCAATCAACGCGGTCAGAGTACTTGCGGCATCATACTCGCGAGTCCACACGCCACCGGCAGGGTCAATGGTGCGCACCAGGCGCATCAAACCATCGTAGGCGTAGCTGAACTGCGCGCCACCCGGCAGAGTAATGCGGTCAATATTGCCGTTCGTATCAAAGGAACGTTCCATGCGGCGACCCAGCGGATCAACCACTGCAACAATGTCACCGCTCGGACCATACTCATACTCGGTACGAGCACCGGCAGGATCCACCGACGCTACCAGGCGACCGCCAGCAGCATACTCAAAACGCCAGCGGGAACCATCCGGATCCTGACGGCACACCATGTGACCGGCAGAATCATAGGTGAACTCAGTCTCCAGCCCAAGAGCAGAAACAATCTTCACCAGGTGACCCGCGGCAGAGTACTCGCAACGGGTCAGCTGCTGCTCAGCGTTACGAATACCGGTCAGCAGACCACACTCGTCATACTCCAAGGAGACGGTAACACCCTCAGGGCTCACCACACGCTGCAGCAGGCCATCGGCCCACTCAAAACGGGTCACATGACCGTTGCCGTCAGTCATGGAAGAGGGGTTACGCTCAAAATCGTTCGCGTATTCGTAAGTCACCGTAGTCATCGGGCTTACGGCAGGGCTCTGAGCAGACTCCTGCCCCGAAACACCCTCAAAAGTGCGGCCCTGGGCCTCAGCCTCCAGGCGGGCACGACGAGCCAGGCGGGCGGCACGGCGTGCGCGCGGGTCCGTCTCAATAGCACTCATTGCCACGGAGACCACGCGGTCATGCTCGTCATAGGCGAAGAGGGTTTCTGCACCCTCATCGGTGACCTCACGAATAATGCGGCCGCGCTCATCGCTGTAGCGAGTGGTGCGGGAACCATCGCGGTCCACCACACTCACACGGTTGCCAAAATCATCGTAGGCATAGCTACTACGCCCACCTTCCGCGTCAACAATAGCGGTCAGGCGTGCGTACTGGTCGCTAATCCACAGATTCGTGTAGGAGGCATCCTCATTCGCGACATCGGTAATGCCGTTCGGCAGGTAGCGGTAGCGAACACGACGACCGTATTCAGTGTCCTGCTCGGTAATGCGACCGGTCGGGTCGTAGTAGTTCGTCACCTCAACAGCACCGGTACTAGCCACCACGCGGTGAATCAGGCCGGCAGCGTCGTGCTCATAACGGCGGGTACCGGCATCACCGTGCACAGCGCACAGGTGAGTACGACCATCAAGGGTGACGTACTCGTAATGCACAGACTGGCCGCGCGAGGAGTGAATAGCGCCGACAAGGCCGCCTTCGGTGTACTCCACGTTGATGCGTGCGCCGCGCTGATGCATGATAGCGCTAACGCGGCCGTCTTCATCGCGCAGGTATGCGACAGCAGTACCTGCTCCAGCGCTCATGCCCAGGTAAATACCGGTGAGGCTAAAAATGTGCTGGGTGCCAGCGTTATCTGAAATACGCAGCAGAGATGAAGCGTCATAGTCCGTGGCGTGCAAAATATACCGCAGGGAGGGGTCAGCAATAGAACCCTCTTCACCCATCAGCTGGGTGAGGGGCAGTTCTTCAAGCCACCATGCTTCACGCGGAGCGCGAGCGTAGCCGTGGGTACCGTCTTCACGAATCATTCGGTCGAAGGTAACCTCACGACCGTCAACCATAGTCCAGACAGCATTCTCAGTGTTCAGCTGCATGCGGCTCTCAATATTCGAGGACCAGCCCGCGCCGAATACACCCGATACAGCGTGCTGACCGAACACGGTCACACTGTTGTACATGCGGGTTACAGTGCAGGCAGAAACCACGCCGGAGAATGCCATGTCGGTCTCTTCTTCGATGAAGTTACCGGTTGCAACGTTCACGGGGTCGTTCACGTAACCACTTGTGGTAGACATGCCTACTACAGTCGGCGCCGGAACTTTCAACTCGTGACGCTCAGTACTGGCACCAGCTGCGCTGATTGCACCTTCCAGAGTGGAATTGGCAACGGTAATAATCTGGCCCGAGCTACCGTACTGCTCAAAGGTATCGGCTACGATGCTCAGCCAGGTTTTATCCTTGGCGTTCGACTGTTTCCATGCTTCAAAAGTATCAATAAGACTTTTAGCGTCAACAGTTCCCCACTGGCACTTATCCGCAAAGTCAGAAGCAAGTCTACTAATGTCGGGCTCAGATTCAAACTCAGTGCCGAGATTTTCCAAAGCCTTAGAGAGATCCCGGACAGTCGAAAGGCTCGCCGAAGAAACAGTCATGCTCCCCGAACGAGTCTCAGTACTCTCGCGGGGACCTAATGAGGTGGTATCGATTGTAGTATCTGGTACGTACGATTCTGGAGTCGGGGCCCCTTCTCCAAAAATACTATCCCACCACTTGCGGAAACCGCCCCAGTTACCATCATATTTCTTCTCGTACTCACGCATGAGTTCACGGTTTCGCTTTTCTTTTTGAGCCGCCTCTTTAAGGCGGTCCACCACATCAGCCAGCTGGCGGAAAACGTTGGCAATATTACGACCGTCACTAATAGTGGTATCAATATTTGCTGCCGCGATATCGGCATAGTGACCTACGAAGTCCTCCAAAGCTGTCGTCAGAGAGTTCTTCAGCGGAGGTAACGCACCGTCAATATTCTGTGCAATGGTGCGACAAGCGCCAGCAAAGTCATCCGACGTAGCATCATCGTACTTGACTTCTTCAGTATTCAGCTTCATGCTCTGTTGTCTTTCGGTGTGGTTAGTGCGGAAGTGGGGTGATTAAACAGATGTAGACAGACATGCACACCATGTCTGGAAAACAACGTGGGATATAACCGAATAACAGAAAACGCCGCCTACCGCACACCGCCCCATAACCGGGGATCGGGGCGGTAAACGGCGTTCACCAGGGGAGGCTTAGGCGCCGCCACCTGCCTGGAAAATATCGGTAGAAATCTGGTTGAGCTGCTCACGCAGGTCGGTCAGTTCCTGAGTCAGGTTACGCAGGGTGTTTTCTACGCCGGGCCAGGTATCATTACGGAAACGCTCAGCCAGGGGGCCGTCCCAGTTGTTGGGGTCCTTCAGCTGGTTACCCTGCTGGTTGAGGTTATTAATCTCGTTCTGCAGGCCGCCGTTGATGATGTTCTGCATAGCAGTAATAGCATCCTTGGCTGCCTGCGATGAGAGTACGCGATCAGACACGGTGATCCTCTTTCGTCGATGAATTGCCGGAAGATGTGCATTAGACACGCGAATATCAAATACGCACCTTTAGTGCTTCGCACCACTTTGAACACTACACCATCTCATATAAAAAAGCGCCCACAACATCCCCATGCAGGAAAAATTTCCAACAGTGGATACCGCATCTTAGTAGATAGACAAGCTTGTTCCTACCTCGCCAAGAACCTTCCCTGTGTACGGTATGCTGTGAGATACATGCCACTCCACTGGAGAGCACACATTTAAGCAACTCGTAACCACATACGAAATGAGGACTTTCATGTCTGAAAACACCCCGCAGCAGCCGCAATTCACCCAGCAGGCGCCCGCCGAAGCACCGAAAAAGAAGAAGTGGGCGGCAGTAACCGCACTGGTCCTGGGCATTATCTCCGCAATTACCGGCTTCATTATCCTGGGCGCATTTACCGCAATCCCGACCGTTATTTTCGCGATTATCGCCCTGGTCATGGTCAAGCGCGGCACCGGCAAGGGCAAGGTCATGGCCATCGTTTCGCTCGTGCTGGTCGTGGTCGCGATGGTTACCTTCGTTCTGGGTAACAATGTGCGCGCTCAGAAGCGTGCAGAGCGTGAGCAAATGGCTCGCGAAGCGATTCAGAAGTGTGAGAGCAAGGAATTTGTGGGCGCCTACTACACCGAGAAGGACGGCAAGCGCTACTGCGCATACGGCGGCTGGCTCTACCCTGTAGACGACAAGTAGACCGACCGTCTGGTTTATTGGTCGATGATGTGATGGGTGAGGGACGTTCGTGCGTGCGGCAGTCGCCGTGCCTGCGAGCGCCCCTCAACCATATCTTCCGTGAGCACTACGCGCATCTGGGAGAACCAGCGCAGGAAAGCCCCCGCGGCCGAGAGTCATCCTCTCAGCCGCGGGGGCTTCACCGTATCAGCGTGTCCTCACGCGGCGAGCGCTAAGAAGCGCGGCGGCGAGAACGCAGCACCATCACAGTACCGGCACCGAGCACCAGTGCGCCACCCACAGCCACAGACACCGCACCAAAACCAGTACGCGCCAGGCCGCCTTGCTGGGAGCTAGCGCCACCCGACGCAGCAGACACACCAGACTGACCCAAAGAGCCGCCACCGGTGCCGCCACCGGAGATACCGCCCGGGTACACGCCGCCAGCAGAACCATCAGCCGAACCGTCAGCCGAACCCTGCGCGTTCATATCACCGGCAGCACCAGAAGCACCAGCCTGACCAGAGCCAACCTGCGCGACACCAGACTGCGCGGAGCCGGGTTGGTTAGCACCAGCGGTACCGCCCGGGGTTGCCGAATCCACACGGCGCACACCGCTAAAGTCGTCCGCAGCAGCGTTCGGGTCCTTCGGCACGGCAGTCTCAAACGAGCACGCATCCGACGCCTTCTTACCCACAGCAACCGCAAGCTGCTGCACCGGGCTGCTCACCTCAGTACCATCAGCCAGGGTCGCGGAATAGTGCACGTCAAACATGTACTGGCCGGGCTCAGAGAACACCCAGTTCGCGTGTGCATGCGTCGCGTAATCAATGTCGATCGTGGTCTTGCCGGTCGTCGAATCCAGCAGCACATCCGCACCGTTCAGCGACTCGGTGAACATGCCGAAGCGTGCATCCTCAGGCATGACCTTCGGAACCACGTGCAGGCGCACGGGGCCGCGCAGCTGCGAGTAGTCGATGTCCTGCGTGTTATAGCCGGGCCAGGGCAGGCCGCTCTGCTGGGTCTGCGGCAGGCCGTAGAAGGCGGTGCCGACCGGGCCCATGAAGTTCAGCTTCTCGTCAGCCATGCGTTCGGTGCGTACACGGCGGGCGTTCTCGCTGACAGTCCACACGACCGAATCGAGCGGGCGCACGGTCGAATCAGCGTCAATGATGCCGCTGTCGTCACGCAGACCCACGGACAGCTGGCGGTCCTTCAGGGTCGCCTGAATGTCCAGGTGGCCGTGCGAAATCTTGGTGCGGCCGTCAATCTTGCCGGGCACGCACTGGTTACCCGGGGTTCCGGGAGTGGACGGCTGCGCAGACGGTGCCGGGCTAGTCGGAGCAGGGGCGCTCGGGGTCGGGTTGACCGGTGCGGGGCTAGACGGTGCCGGGGTGGAAGGCGCCGGGGCAGGTACGCTCGGCTCTGCGGAGGCGGTCGGCACCGCAGGTACGGTCGGAACCTCACTGGGGGACACCGACGGAACGGTGCTGGGCTCAGCAGTCGGAGCCTCGCTGGGTGCCTCGGAAGGAGCCTCGCTCGGCTCTGCAGAGGGCGCGACGGTAGGCTCAGCGCTCGGCGACGGGTCCACCGGAGCAGGCTTCAGCGCATCGCTAATGGGTGCGCTATCGGGAGCCAACGCACCGTGTGCGGTGTACTTGGTGCCCGGCTCGTAGTTCGCAGCTACCTCGGTGGTGGAGGCGGAAGCGTTCATATCCGGGTGGGTCAGCATCTTCACGCGCAGAGCCGTGCCCTTGTAGAACGACTCGTCACGGAAGGTAAAGCGCGCCACACCATCCTCGACGGAGCCTTCCAGGTCGAGGTACGGGTACACCGGGTCGTCCTGGGCGTAGAAGCCGCCGCGCATGAAGCCGCGCACCTTCGGGTCCTTGAAGCGAACCTCAACGGTGCTGAAGCCGATGCCGTTCGGGGTGACGGTCACGTCGTAGTCCATGCTGGTCGGCGTGTACTGCTCGGTGCTGAGCACGGTGTTCGCCTCGTCCGGGATTTCCTCGGGCCAGGAGCCGTTACCGTCGTCGCTGTACACGCTCTCGGCGCGGCCGGGCTCGTAGGCGAGCTTGTGCGAAATCCAGCGGGACGCCTCCGCGCTATTCGCGTCGGAGGTGTCGGGGGTGAAGACCGCCTGCAGCTGGGAGCCCTCGCTACCGAGCATTTCAGACCAGGTGGCGGTACCGTTCACGACCGGCAGGTCGGTCAGGAAGTAGCCGTTGTTGTACAGGGTCAGGGTGCCCTTGAGGTTCTTGTTCGCGGCGGTGAAGGTGATGTCGCTGAGCTTGTCGTCAGCGTCCTTGTTCTTTGCCGGGTCAGCGTCCAGGCGGTGCGGTGCAACGGAGAGTACGTACTTTGCAGCGTCCAGGTCACCAACGGGTGCGGCGTTGTAGCGATCAACGGTGGGCACGGCGGTGGGGGTGCCGTCACCGAGCACGGGCTGCATGCCGCCAACCTGCCAGACCAGCTTCGACGGTTTGGAGCTGATGATGCGGCCGTCGGTGGAGCGCGCCACGGTGCGGTAGGTGACCACGTAGCGGCCGGGGCGGGTGAAGGTCGTGGTGTTGTGCGTGTGGCTACCCTTGTCGAGCAGCCAGGAGTGCCAGCCGGTGGAGCTGCTGGAAAGCATGCGGTACACGTCAGCGGGGGCGTCATCCGGGTTGTAGCGGAAGAGCTCCATGCGGCCGGGACCCTCAACGGAGAGAATGTCGGTAGCGAACACGCCGTCACGGAAACGCTCGGTGGGTACCTTCGTGGAGGCGCCCAGGCCAGCCCAGATGGGGTCCTGGTTGCCGTAGGTCAGGTGCGGTGCCATGTAGAGGGTCTGGCCGGGTTCGCCGAGGAACGCCAGGGAGGGCGAGTCGCCCAGGGTCATGGTGTACTGCGACTTGCCGTCCCTGGTGCTGTAGCCCTTGCCGACCCAGTTGACGGTCTTGTCCAGTTCGTAGGTGTCTGCGCCGGTCTTGTAGGGGTTCGCCTCGTTCATGAGGACGAAGGTGCCGTTCTGCTCGTCCCAGTATGCCTTGGGTGCGTCGACGTGACCCTTGGTGGTGACGATTTTGCCGTCATCGGGGCCTGCGGCGGCGGGCAGGGAGGGGGCTGCGCCGGCGAGCGCGAGCAGCGCTGCGGCGGAGAGGAATGCGGCGGCGCGGCGGAGGGCGGGCTTGCCGCCGGGGATGAAGAGTGCGGGGGTGTGTGTGGTGACCCGTCGTTGGGTCTGCTTCTGAGAGCTCATGACAACCTTTCTCATTTTTCTATTTCTTAGGGTAGCTCTTTTGCAAATAATTGTCATTTAGAACCTAAGTGAGTATAGTGATTCCCAGAAACACGTGTGCGCCGAGGCGCGCCCAAAAACGCACACCACGTACATTCACAAAGAGAAAAACACGGCAGAGCGCACCCCGGACGCAGGGGAGAAACCGGCAACAGGCCGCCGGACCCAGCACCGGGCAAGCCCCGAAAGCATCGGGCCCCGAACACACCGGGCAACGCGCCAGCCAACGAGCAGTCATCCAAGGAGCCACCATGCAAGGACGCACCAAACCCCTGAGCCTACTCAGCGCAACCACCCTCGGATGCACCCTCGCACTCGGGGCGCCCCTCGCCCTGCCCCAGGTCGGCACCTTCACCGCCGCACAGGCACAGGAAAATCAGGCGCAGGAAAACCAGGCTGGCACCCAGGCAGGTACCGAGTCGCGCGGTTACGTCAGCTACGAAGGTGACTACGTCATCGCGGGCGTACACACCGAAATGCTCAACGCATTCCTCGACGGCAACCAGTTCACCCTCGCCACCCTCGCAGACACCGGCCCCGGCCAGCAGGGACGATTCAACCCCGCCCGCACCGTCTTCCACCTGCCCGACGTCGAGGATGCACACACCAACGTCGTAGCAGGCTACGACTACATTGCCCCCGAAGGCACCGACATCTTCTACATTCCCTCCACCCGCACCCGCGGCCTGCTCTACCCCGGCCTCGGCGCGGAAGGAATCCGCCCCGGCGCACTCAAGGACAACACCATCAACCTTGAACTCGTGCGCAGCAGCGTACCCGAAGGCGGTCGCGCCGAAGTCTTCACCGAATCCGGTCGCGACAACCCGCGCGTCTTCAGCACCAACGACAAGCTCGCACCGCACACCATCACCTCTGGCGGTCACGAGCACCTCAGCTGGGCATTCACCCGCGCGGGCATCTACCAGCTGACCTTCCGCGCCACCGCAACCCTTGCCGACGGCACCCCGGTCAGCTCCGAGGCGACCTACACCATCGCCGTGGGCACTAACGCTGAGGACGGTTTCAAGCTCCTGAACGCGCAGAACGCCGCAAAGGAAGCAACCAAGGACGCCACGAGCGAGGCAACCACTACCCCCGAGGCGAGCGCCACCGCCACCGAGAGCGCCACCAGCAGCCCCAGCGCATCCGCTTCTGCTTCTACCTCCGCAAATGCTGAGGCGAGTGCATCTGCTGAGGCGAGCGCATCCACCGGTATTCGCCGCGTGGATGGATCCGTGAACGGTCAGAACGCCGCGCAGGTGACCGACCCGAACGGCGCGAAGGCGGCGGCGAATGGTGAGCAGGCATCCCGGGGCGGATCTGGTGTAACCGCCATCAGCGGCACCGACAACACCAATAAGGGCTCCGACAAGGGTGAAAACAAGGACGGCAATGCCACCAGTGGGAAGGGATCCAGCGTGAAGGGCTCCAACGCCCAGAACATTAGCGCGCCCAGCAACGGCGGCGGCATTACCGGTAGCGGCGTGCTATCCTCCGGTCTGCCCGGCAGCCTGAACCAGCAGTGCATCGCCACCGAGGTTCCCGCCGAAGATGCCAAGGACTCCAAGGACGCTCAGAAGGACAACAAGCAGAGCAACCAGGCAGCCCAGGCACCGACCAGCATCCCCACCCTCGCCGTGGTCAACACCGCCGAGCACAGCGGCCGTGAAGAAGTCACCCACGG
>FLSH01460048.1_pt1 | contig 17264 bp, 8 predicted proteins | sample 1550441 | NCBI WGS metagenome assembly FLSH01 (sample SAMEA4031756, study PRJEB14383) | metagenome | biome: human; feature: oral; material: saliva | place: Philippines | collected 2014 | reverse complement strand
GCCAACACTAGCTGCTGGCACAGCTGCGTGAAGTTACCATCCACCTCAGCTGCCAGCGGCAGCAGCGAAGTCTCAGTCATGCCCGGCACCACGTTCACGTCAATGAACCAAGGTGTGCCCTCGGCGTCGACAATAAAGTCAGAGCGCGAAAGCGAACCCAAACCCAAAGTCTCGTGAACCTTCACCGCCGCCTCACGCACGGCGTCGTCACGCGCCTGATCCAAACGCGCAGGCACAAAAAACTCACTACGCCCAGGGTTATAGCGGGCATCGTAGTCGTAGGAGCCGTCAGTAACAATCTCCACCGTCGGCAGGGCCCGAGCTACGCCGTCGCCGTCACGCACCACCGAAACGGAAGTCTCCACGCCCTCCACAAACACCTCAATCAAGGCGTTGTCAGAATAGGCGAAACACTCCACCATCGCAGAACGCAGCGAGTCGACGTCGTCGGCATAAGAAACCCCAAGCGCCGAGCCGCCCTGGAACGGCTTAACCACCAGCGGCAGACCCAGGTGCGCAATCACCAAATCCAGCAGCTCATTGGCACCCAGCTGGTTGAAGAAAGACTGCGGCAGGGTCAGTGAATCAGGTGTAGCCACACCCGCCGTACGCACCCCAGCCTTAGCGGTGGGCTTGTAGCTAGCACGCTGGCAGCCATCGGAGTGCGTGCCCACAAACGGCACCTCCAGGGCCAGAAGGATGTTTTGCAAACTGCCGTCCTCACCCGTGGAGCCATGCACCAGCGGCCATACCACATCCGGGTTGTAGCTGCGCAAAGACGCCAGCAGAGAGGCGTCAGGGCAGAAAGTATTAACTTCGTGGCCGGCCTCGCGCAGCGCCCTAGCTACGCGGTGAGCCGAGCGCAGCGAAACCTCGCGCTCGTGGTTGAGGCCGCCGGCGATGATGGCCACACGCAATTGCTGTGTCATAAAAGGCCTTTCTATACGGCTAAAAATTTGTAAGTAAATAGGGGTAAGCGGGGCCCGGGTGTCCAGTGACGGTCCCGCAGCTGGCGGGTGCCGGGGCTGACGGGGCAACCCGGTGCCCAGAGACCCGGCGACTAGTGCTGCCCGGGAGCGGGGCGCTTGGTGGTGCCAAACAGCGAAACCAGCTCCAGATCGCGGTTGACCACCTCAGAGATGCGGCGCACGCCCTCACGAATATCCTGCTCATTGGGGTAGCAGTAAGACAGGCGCATATGGTCGCGGCCCTCGCCGTTGGCGTAGAAGGCAGTACCCGAAACATAAGCCACCAAGTTAGTTACTGCGCGCGGCAGCATGTCCTTGGCGTCCAGGCCCTGCGGCAACTTAACCCAGGTGTAAAAACCGCCCTCGGGAACATTCCACTGGCAAGTAGGCAGGTAGTCGTTAAGCGCCTGAATCATGGCGTCACGTCGTGAGCGGTACATGCCTCGGAAAGTGGAAATCTGGTTGCGCCAGTCAAACTCGCTTAGATACATGGAGATCGAATACTGCCCCATAGAGGTGGGGCACAGAATCGCAGACTCAGAAGCTAGCTTCAGCTTTTCGCACATCGCCGACGGCGCACAGGCCCAGCCCACGCGGTAACCGGGAGCAAAAATCTTAGAGACAGAGCCCAGATACAGCACGTGATCGGGCGCCAAGCTCTTAAACGAAGTGTAGGTGCGCCCGTCAAAACCCAGCAGGCCGTAAGGGTTGTCCTCCACAATCAGCACGTGGTGACGCTGGCAAATCTCCACGATCTGCGGGCGACGCTCCTCGCTAACGCACACCCCGGCAGGGTTGTGGTAGTTGGGGATGGTGTAAAAGAACTTAACCTTGCGGCCCTCGCGCTCCAGGCGAGTAAAGGTTTCTTCCAGGGCCTGGGGGATGACGCCGTCGGCATCAATAGGGCTCTGCACCACCTCAGCCTCATAGGCGCGGAAAATACCCAGGCTGCCCAGGTAGGAGGGGGCCTCGCAGACCACCACGTCACCCGGGTCAATCATGATTTCGGTGATTAGATCCACGGCCTGCTGAGAGCCGGTGGTGATGAGGATATTGGCGCTGTCGGCCTCGATGCCCTCATAAGCCATTACTTCAGTGATCTGCTCTGCTAGCTGCGGCAGGCCCTTGCCGTTGCCGTATTGCAGGGCTTTGTAGCCGTCACGCAGTAGCATCTGTTTGGTGGCTTCAGCGATGTCGGCCATGGGCAGGTCTTTAAGGTTGGGCATCCCGCCGGCCAGTGAAACTACCTCCGGGCGCGATGCCACCGAGAATAAGGAACGCACTTCTGACTCGCGCAGCCCTGCGGCTCGCTCTGCGTAGGAGTCTAGCCAGGGGTCGAGTCGGTTACCTCTTTGATTCTCAGTCACGGTGGTTCCTTTCGTAAGCGCTGGTGGGCTGGTTGCACCCAGGCGCGCGTAGCTCCAATTCTGCCACGTTGGCGCCGTTAGGTAATGAGGGAAAGCTCTGAGGGCGTAAGTGCTGAGGTGCTTGGGGTTGTGAGGGCGGGGGGTTGTGGGCGCGGGGCCGACGACGGCGCTGCGGTTGGGTGCTTGGGGTGCTGGGGGATGCGGCCATGGGCCGACGGCGCCGAGGCGATGGCTGCGCGGGGTGTGGCAGTAGCGCCAGGTGTCCCTGTGCTGCGCGCGTGTTTCACGTGAAACACATGTTTATCGTGTGGCTGTCGGGATGTAGGGGAGTGGCAGTGCATGTTAGAAGTGGACCGGCCAGAAGTAGACCGATTAGAAACAAGTCTGGTTAGAAATGAACCAGTCATAAATGAGCTAGCCGGGGTGCGGCGGTATAGGGCTGAGGCGTAAGGCAAAAGCGGGGCTGGCGGGCGACGTCGTCGTCGATATTTAGTGCTTAAGGGAGGCGGGCGTAGGGGGCTGGCACAAAAACTGACAAATCATCCCTTCCCTATAAAACCCCATGGAATTTTTATAGGGAAGGGATGAAATTGCCTGTATTTGTCTGAAATTACCTGTATTTGCAGCTCAGGCGTTGGGGAAGGCGGCCTTCTGGACCTCTTCCACGAAGTTAGCCTTGGGACGGGAACCCACGAACTCGTGGCGGACCTCGCCGTCACGGAACACCAGGAAGGCCGGGATGGAACGCACGCCGTACTTGGCGGCGCTTAGCGGGTTGGCATCCACGTCCACCTTCACAAACTTGACGTCCTCAAGCTGCTTAGCGGCCTCGTCAACCACCGGAGCCATCTGACGGCAAGGCGGACACCAAGTGGCCCAGAAGTCCACCACTACGGGCTTGTCAGAGTTGATGACCTCATCCTGGAAGGTAGCGTCAGTTACTGCGAGAGCGTTAGACATATTGTTCTCCTTGTATGTAAGAGCTGTTTCTAGCCTAGTAGAGATTGAAAGGATTGTGGGCGCAAACCCACGCATTGTTAGTTAGTTCAGTTCAGCCAGGTAGTGCTGGGCGTCTATGGCAGCGCGCGTGCCCGAGGCGGCAGCAGTGATGGCCTGACGGTAGGTGGGGTCTGCGACGTCGCCGCAAGCAAAGACGCCGGGGACGTTAGTGCGGGTGGAGGGGTGAGAAACCACCACATAGCCGGCGGCATCCAGCTCCAGCTGGTCACGCACCAACTCGCTGCGCGGGGTGGAACCAATGGCCACAAACAGCCCGGTAGCCGCCAGCTCGCGGGTCTGACCGGTAACCGTGTCGGTTAGGGTCACGCTCTCTAGCGCCCCCTCACCGTGCAGCGCCGATACGCGCGAGTTCCAAGCGAAGTTAATCTTGGGGTTCTCCAGGGCACGCTTAGCCATAGCAGCCGAGGCGCGCAGCTCGTCGCGGCGGTGCACCACAGTTACAGACTTAGCGAAAGTGGTTAGGAAGGTTGCCTCTTCCATAGCCGAGTCGCCGCCACCCACCACAATGATGTCCTGGTCGCGGAAGAAAAAACCGTCGCAGGTAGCGCAGTAAGAAACGCCGTGACCGGAATACTTATCCTCTTCCTCTAGCCCCAGCTTGCGGTAAGCCGAACCTGTGGAGAAGATGACGGTGCGGGTCTCAAGCACCTCATCTTCTAGATGCACGCGCTTTACCTCGCCAGCCAGCTCCAGCTTGACCACATCCTCATAGCGGATGTCGGTGCCAAACTTCTCAGCCTGCTCCATCATGTTGTTCATCAGGTCAGGGCCCTGAATACCCTCAGGGAAACCGGGGAAGTTTTCCACCTCAGTGGTGTTCATTAGGGCGCCACCGGCAGTCACGGCGCCTGCTACCAGCACCGGCTTGAGCTGGGCTCGGGCCGCGTAGATAGCGGCGGTATAACCGGCAGGTCCGGAACCTACGATAACGACGTCGTGAACCATGCTGCTCCTGTTCTTCAATGCTCGTTGGCAGGTACAACCGAGACCTAGGTCCGAATGTTCCCAATACAAATGTTAGCTGCACCCTATCAACTAGGGGCAGCTAACTTAACTAGTGGCGGTAACTAGTGGGCTTGGGTGGAGGTGACAGTGGGCACCGTCGAAGCGGCGGGACCATCGTCCTCATCGAAGGAAACGTTAGACAGCCCCAGCAGGTTAGACAGGGCAAACACCACTGCCAGAATCACTACCAGCGCCAAGGCGGCCAGCAGCGCCCAGGAGGTGCGGCTACGTTCCTTGTACTGGATGTACTCTGCCTCGTTTTCTTCCTTGCTGGGCATAGGACGAGGTGCGTCTAGCGCCTCTTTCGTGGCCGGCATAGTGGGCATAGAGATGATGTCGCTCAGATCGCTTAAATCAACCTCACGGCCCGGGCCAGGGGCAGCCGGAATGGCGTCACTAGCTGCCTTAATGTCCTCACGCACACTGTTACCTACGCGCGAAGCCAGCTGGGTGGTCTTAATGCGGGTGTTCTTAATCAGGCCCTTAACAGCCTCAATACCCTCAACGCCCTCTTCAAGCTGCTTAGTGGTGAACTCAGTGGGCTGAGCTACCGGCAGCTGAGAACCCTTAACCGGTTGCCACGTGCCCAGGGCAGTTACTAGCGCGGCGGCGCTACGGATGGGCCTACCCGAATACTGCTGGGCGAAAATCTCGTCCAGGTCAGCCGGAACCTGCGGGTTAATGGTGGCCGGGGAAACCGGGTGACCGCCGGTTAAGGGGGCGCTGGGAATGCCGGTGCGCTTACCCGGCCAGCGCTTGGTCAGCCCGTAGTAGAGCAGATCCAGCAGGGCCTTAGCATCGGTGATGTCATAAGCCAACAGGCCATGCTCGTCACGGTCAATTTTTACGTGGCGCAGCGCTGACTCGTAAGACAAGCCAAATACGCGCACCTTACCGTCCGCAGTGACACGGATGTCTTCAGCGGTTAGGCACAGGTGATGCAGGCCGCGACGGGAGGCGTTATCCAAAGCGGAAGCCACCTCACCAATAATGGAGCGGGCCTGCTCAACCTCCAGGCCGTCCTCAATGAGACGGTCAAAGGAAACCCCTTCAACCGGGTCAGTGACAATAAAAGCCGGCTCTAATTCGACGTCGCGCACCCTTACCAGGCGCGGGTCGGTAGCCAGGGCGGCGCGCTGAGCGGACTCAAGCACCTCGACCTGGTTGCGTACAGCTTCAGTGAGTACATAAATGGCTACCGGCTGGTCCAAAATCGTGTCGATACCGTGGTAGCGGCGTACGTGCGGAAGCGACGTGGGCAGGTTGCCACACAGGTGATAACGTCCCGAACCGATCGGGAAAGATTGAACTAGATTTTCTGCTTCTGGCTGCATAGGAATAGAAGACGCTGGCGTATCCGCGCCCGACGACGCCGGGGGCGGAGGAATTGGCGGTATAGCTGCAGCAGGAGCTGCGTTAGCGATTGTACCTAGCGACTTAGACGCGGAGGACGAAGTCTTTGAGGTGTCGCTTACGCTGGTAGAGGTAGCGCCCTTAGCGGGTCCCCCAGTGGCGCCCTCAGCTGCGGCGTCGTCGACGGCGTCACGGGCGGCCGTAGTGGCCTCCTGGGCGGCAGCTAGGCTGGCAGGGGCGCTCTCAGCTACCGTGACCTTACCGGTTGCCTGATCACTGACGACGTCGGTAGCAGCCGCGTGGATAACCTCACCCTCAGCGATTACGTCAGAGTATTTAAGCGGCACGCTCTCGCTCTTATAAGCGGGTGGGGTAACCAGGGCGGCGGCACCCTTATTAAGCACCTTGGCGATCGGGCTGGGCAGCAGGGAAGCCACCTTACGCACCACGGAGGTAACCGGGCGGGCAATGTTGTTTAGTTCCTCAACGCGCAGGGCCCGGGCGGTGAGTAGATACACCAGGGTCATGATGGGGGCAACAATGAGGATCTGCGCTAGAGAGTCGCTAAAGCCGCTGTTGATGTGAATCAGGTTGAGCCCATAACGCACCAGGTAACCAGCCACTACGGCGGGGGCTACGGCTAGGCCCAGCAATGCGTAGGTGGCGCTAACCCGGCGCACATCCATATGCGGCAGGTGCTTACGCAGCAAAAACACGATAATTATCGAGCCGGTAGCCTGGCTCACCGCTGAACCCAGGGCCGCCAGGATCATCCACCAGGTGGCCGGGGCAAACATATAAGCCAGAGCGCAAATAATGATTTGTGAAAGCCCCACGGGCACGTCGGCCCAAAGCATACGTTTAGTGTCGTTATAGGCCAGCATTACGCGCTGCATGGTGGCCCATAAACCCTGCGGCACAATACCAATAGCCAACATCATCAGTACGGCCGCAGAGGCGGAAACCTCCTCAGGGCGCAAGGTGGGCACAAACACCTGCATGGCCGGGCCTGCCAACACGAAAATACCGGCACTAAATAGGGTGGTGAAAATAGCGATAGTGCGCAGGCCTAAAGACAAATCATCCTTAACGCCATCAGCATCTCCCGCAGCTGCCTTTTCACTCATACGGGTAAATAGCGCCACAATAATTGAGGTAGTCACCAATGATTGTGGCAGCATGAAAATCATCTGCGCATTGGTATAAATAACCGTAGACGGCACCACTGTGTGAGCGTATTGCGGCAATTCGCTAGCGCTTAAAGCTGCTGTACCCAGGTTATAGACCACCAGGGTGCTTATCTCCACCACGATCAGGCCAAACACAGCCCACAGGGCCACCTTGGATACCTGACCCAAGCCAGAGCCGCGCAAACCCCACACCAGGCGAGGCTTAAAACCGGTACGTACCAGCGGGATGTATAGGATCAAAGCCTGGATAGCGATACCCAGGGTGGAGGTGCCCGCAATTACAGCAGTGCGGGTGAAATCCCAGTTGGCAGGGCTGCCTCCACCGGAGTATTCGCCGTAAATAAACAGGTAGGCAGCCAGAGAAACAATCGAAATAATGTTATTTAATACCGGCGCCCACATATAGGGGCCGAAATTATTTTTAGCGTTTAGAACCTGACCCCACAGGGCATAGAGTCCATAGAAGAAAATCTGTGGCAAACACCAGTAGGCAAACGCGGTAGCCAAACCATGCCATTGACCTAATTGGGAACCATAAATAGTTACCACTATGGTGGCAGCTACCGTCAATACGCCGGTGACCACCGCCAGCAGAGCGCCAGCGGTGGTAATTAGCCGGTTAATGAATTCCTCACCGGCTTTTTGCCGTAGCGCCCGCACAATTTGCGGCACCAAAATAGCGTTTAGCACGCCGGCAGCCAGCAGGTTATAGATCATGGTGGGCGCGTTATTAGCCACCGTGAAGGCGTCAGCGGCGCCCGACCCGGTAGCACCCAGCGCGGCCACCAGCATGGCGTTACGCACCAGCCCCAGCATGCGGGAAGCTAGCGTACCCATAAACATGACTGCGCTAGAACGCGCCAGTGTTGGTGCTTTTGCCATTACTTACCCTTCTGAGATCACCACACGGCGACCACGGCGTATCGTTCTGAAGATACCGGCCGCCATGAGCACGCCAAATACACTACCTAAACCCCAGGTAAACAAGTTTTCCCAGTTGGCACGTACACGCATATGCACGGTAGAGCTGGAACCTACCAGCTGCCCCAAGGAGTTCTTCATGGAAACCTTGACGTCAATATCGCCGCTACCGACAGCATTTACCGGCACCATCACCGTGGTTTGGGAGTTAGCCGGAATAACTGCAGTGGTGTCGCCCTTAGAGCGCAGTAGCGAGCGGGAGGGACGCAAATGGATAGTGACCTTGGCAGGTTGCGAAGTGTCGTTCGAGACGCGCACCGGCAGGTGCGCGGAGGAGTCAATGAGGTTAATGGTGGAGCTGGGCAGGGTGCGCAGCATATTGCCAATGAGCTTATTGCGGCAGCCGACGTCGTCAATAACCACCATGAACTTACCTTGGCGCCAAGCTGAGGAAGTAGCCACCTCAGTTAGACGCAGGGTAGAGCCAGCGATTTTAGCGGGCTCATTGTAGACAGAGACCATGTCTTGAGTAGTGCTAACAGTTTTAGAGGCTTCAGCTAGCTCTTGCTCATTGATGCGGTAGGGGTCAGTGGAGCTGACTGGTACTTCTTCACGCGCAATCTCGGTACCGTCGTTAGCTTTAGTGGTGGCTAGCTGCTCCAGTTCGGTCAGTGGGGCCGGGGTTGACCAGCTGTTGTTTATGGCCGCAAGCCGGTCGTTTAGGTCCTTAACATCCATATTGGAGGCAGAGTCGCGGTCTACCACCAGCAAGACGTGGCGCACCTGGTCCGGGCGCTGACGGGTAATAACTGCCGTAGTGCCGCGAGCCAGCTGACGCGCATCAAAGTCGGTGAGGTTACCTAAAAAGCCCTCATAGGTGGTTAGCACCCCAGAAACAGACTCTGACAGGGTCTGGTCGGGGATAAGTACGCGCTGGCCGTTTAGGTTAGCTGTGGAGTCAGGAATGTAATCCAAGTCCTCAGCCGGATACAGTGCGGCAGGCGGCGAGATAACCGTGTTCACCTGCCCCTTTACTGCGTCCAGGTAGGTTTGGTCTAGCTCTAGCGACGCCGAAATGGCTACGTCTGCACGGGCTCCGCTTAGGAGCTGGTCGCTACCAACCATAGCTTTAGATTGGTTGATAGCTTCGCGGATTTGGGCGGCTCCAGTGGTGACGTGGCTAAGGGCAACCAGGTCGGCGTCCATAGGCGGCAGGGCAATGATGCCCCCGCGTTTAAGGGCGCCGGCTAAGGCCTGGTTAAGGGCCGCGACTTGCCGGGCCTCAACTGCTTTTGCGTCTTGAGTGGAGCTTTGGGTGGGGGTAGCTGGAGCACTTGGCTTGGCGCTAGGGGTAGCAGAAGTGCCCGGGGTAGCAGAGGCGCCGGCAGAAGTACCGCCAGAAGCGCCGGGAGTGGCGTTAGCGCCCCCAGTAGGGGAAGCCTCGCTAGCCGGGGCGCTAGCGGTTGGGTTAGCGCTGGGGCTGGCCGTGGCCGGCTCCGCGACTTTTTTGTTAACCGCTGCGGCAGTGGCACCCAGGGCCGAAAGCAGGTAGGGGTCTACAGCCACAACCGTCTGACTATTGGCGGCGTTAAGGATTTCAATGGTGCGTGTACGCATCTGGGTGGTGGCAAGCTTGAGGTCTACCTTGTCACCGGTGATGCAGGCGTTGGGACTAAAACCGTCGCTTTGACTGGGAGTAAAGGCCGCGCCTGACTGCAATGCCAGTAGCTCACGCATCTGCATAGCTGAAGCGGTGAGGGGGATTACCGTAGTTACTTTGGTGGGCTGCACCTGGGTGGTGGGTGACCACACCGCAATGGCGCGGTCACTGCTAACTAGCTCACCGGAAGTTACCGTCACTTCCATGCCGCGAGCGCCCCAGTTATTGCCGCTGGTGTTGGGTAGCTGCGTGGCAGGGATAGTCAGCGAAAAACGCATAGAGGCGCCTGCTGCCAGGGAATGGTTTAGCTGCTCAGTGTGGGCTACATAGCTGTAGGAGTTGTCATCAAATACTAGCCAGTCTTTGAGCATCTCAACTGATCCTTGAGAGCGTGACTGGAGAGATACGCGCATGTCAAAGCCAGACAGTGACTCGGTGGAGGTGTTGGTGATAGTTCCTGCCACGGTGATGTCACTGCCGGGAGTGATTACCTCAGGGTTGATTTGGTCAACTTCTACAGTGAGCCCGTCAGCTGCGGATTGGCTGATATCTGCGGCTGAGCCGGTAGGGGTACCTCGGCGGTGACCAGTGCTTTTAATGCCTGTTCTGGCTGTGGTAGCCGCGTTGGTTTTAGTGCCGACGCCGGCCTGGGCTGTTTTTAGGGTGGCGTAGTGCCCAGCTTGCGACGACGCCGCAGCTACGTTTTCGCTGTAAGTCACCGCTGCAGCGCTCACCCCAGCTGACGCCGAAGGGAAAATAGCGAACAGCGCCATTGCTGAGGCAATGGCGCTACAGCGTAAAGCTTTTTTAAATCGTTTCACCCGTCACCTACTAGAATTCTGCGGGCGGCAGCGACAATGCGACGCTCGTTTGGATAAGCCAAACGGCGTGACACTTCACTTAGTGGCACCCAAGCTACGTCTTCGGCCTCATGATCAGGGTCGTTCTCAATGGTCAGCTCGCCGCCGATAGCTTCCAACAAATAGTGATGAACTACCTTGTGTACGCGATGCTGATCCCCGGTGAACCAATAGTCGATTGAGGCCAGGTGGCGCAGTACGCGCCCCTCAATACCGGTTTCTTCCGATATTTCACGGACGGCAGCTTCTTGGGGAGTTTCACTGCCTTCTAGATGACCCTTAGGTAGACACCATTCCAGGCGAGCACCGCGATTACGGCGGGCAATTACTGCGGCCATGGCCTGCCCGTTTTGGACGTCTACTACCAGCCCACCAGCGCTGGTTTCGTCTACCACCGGCAGCGCACGCGAACTGACCCGGCGCAGTGTGGGGCCAGGGTACGGTAGCGGGCGGTTAGCAGACATATACAAGATTCTAAAACACAGCTGGATAACTGCGCGTGTGGCGTAGACATGGCAATCTAGTAGGGATGCAAAACGTTCTGCCGCCAATCGCCGACCAAGCTCTAGCCAATCTGCCAATTTCATTGGCTGCATTAGGGCACGCTTTTGTTCGCTCCGGGTATGAAATTTCCCTAGTGGGAGGCCCAGTGCGAGACGCCTGCTTGGGTATTGAGCCACACGATTTTGACCTAACCACTTCCGCGCGCCCGGAAGAAACCGAGCGTCTGCTGCGCCAGTGGGGTGATGCCTGTTGGGATGTGGGACGTAACTTTGGCACGATTGCTGCCAAAAAGGGCGACGTCGTCGTTGAAGTAACCACCTACCGCACCGAAGAATACGAAATCGGCTCGCGCAAACCGGCCGTAGCTTACGGCGACAACCTCGAAGGTGACCTAACTCGCCGCGACTTCACCGTTAACGCCATGGCGCTGCGCCTACCCGACCTGGAGCTGGTAGACCCCCACAACGGGCTGGCGGACCTGCAGGCGGGGATTTTGCGCACCCCGGTAAGCGCTGAGCAGTCTTTCGACGACGACCCGCTACGTATGCTGCGGGCGGCGCGTTTTGCCTCACAGCTAGGTTTCGACGTGGACCTAGAGGTGATGGAAGCCATGGAACAGATGGCGCAGCGTCTAGAGATAGTTTCAGCTGAACGCATCCGCAGCGAACTTGAACGCCTACTGCTTTCGCCCTACCCGCGCCGAGGTCTAGAGCTGCTGGTACACACCGGTATTTGCGACATTGTGCTGCCTGAGGTCTCAGCCCTACAAGACACGGTCGATGAGCACCGCCGTCACAAGGACGTTTATGAGCACACGCTGACCGTGCTGCAACAGGCCATGGACTTGGAGACCGGCCCTGACGGGGATGTGCCCGGGCCGGATCTGCGACTGCGCCTGGCGGCGCTAATGCATGACATTGGTAAGCCGGCCACGCGCCGTTTCATGCCTGATGGCACCGTCACTTTCCACGCCCACGACTATGTGGGGGCGCGCATGACCGCTAAACGTATGCGCGCACTGCACTTCGATAAACAAACCATTAAGGATGTTTCACGCCTGGTGGAGCTGCATTTACGCTTCCACGGCTATGCGGACTCGCCCTGGTCTGATTCGGCGGTGCGCCGCTATGTGACCGACGCCGGCCCGCTACTGGCCCGCCTGGGCTGCCTGACCCGTGCGGACGTGACCACCGGTAACCGCCGCAAAGCCGCCATGCTTTCACACGCCTACGACGATCTAGAGCGACGCATTGAGGCCCTGCGCCAGCAGGAAGAACTAGCCTCTATCCGCCCCGAGCTAGACGGCCAAGAAATCATGGCAGAGCTAGGCATTAAGCCGGGCCCTGAGGTTGGTAAAGCCTACAAGTTCCTGCTGGATTTACGTATGGAACGCGGCCCGATCGGTAAAGAACTAGCCCGCGAGGCACTACATTCCTGGTGGGCCACCCAGCAGTAGCACCCTGGCCGGCGGCGCTAAAGCCGCCTACGCTAAAGCTGCCTGCGCTAAAGCCGCCTGCGCCTGAAGCGTGAGCCATAAACTGGCCAACTAAATAGCTGATGTACACAAAAGGGGGGCGCGGCTAAAAGCCGCGCCCCCCTAGCGTTTAGCTAGTGTCAGGCTAGCTCGGGCTGTAGACCCAAAGTGCCTACCAGCGAAGCGCGGTATGCGTCGCTAGCGTAGTGGGCCTGGGCGGCTTCCACCTCGGCTAGGCGCTCGCGGGCGCCGATACGCTCAACTACACCCTCGTTACCAGGGGTGTTGATGAACTTCTCAAGGGCAGCGTGAGCCTTGTCAGCGTGCTTGCGGTCACGGACAACCTTGGCGTCCAGGCGGGCGTTGTACCAGTCGGAAGCCAGGATGTTCTCACGCTCGAATAGGGCGCGGAACTCGGGGCTGTCTAGGTGCCAACCCTCGCGGCTGACGCCGTCGTGCATGATCTCCAGCAGGGCGCGCAGAGGCGGGCAGGCCTGCTCCAGGGAGCCGTCAGCGAAGTAACGGTCGGCAACCACCTTGTGGGTGGTGACGATAACGTCAACGCTGTCAGCAAAGGTCTTGGGATCTTGCAGCTCAGGACGCAGCATCTCCTCGGTGAAGATGACATCGGGGTGTAGGAATACACGACCGAAGTAGTTACGTACGAACTCGCCGTTGATGCGGTAGCCCAGGCGGCTAGCCTCAACCTTGCGGCCTTCGTATTCGAAGTCCTCAATGCGCTCCAGGCAGCCCTTAGCGATTAGCTCCTTGGCGTCACGCTCAGCGTGGCTCATGCGGGAGAACAGCTCCGGGATCAGCAGCGAAATGTCGTGGGCGACCTTCACCTTAGGGCCGATGTAACCAGCCGAAGACAACCAACCGTCATAGCCACCTAGCGCGTAGCTCAGCAGCGAAGCGTTCAGGTCGTAAACGGTGGGCAGAGCGTTGAACGGGGCCTTGGTTAGCGCACCTTCACTACCGGCACCGGTGGTGGAAGGCGACTTACCGGTCATGGAGGAAATGAACTCCATGTACAGCTCCGGCAGCTCCATGTAGTGCAGCGGGTTGTAAGCGCACAGGGCGGGCACACCCGGCTCAGGCGGGTTGTTGCGGCGACCAGCGGCCACCACATCCACGCTTTCACGCAGCGGCTCGTCCAGCGGCACCTCGTGGTAGAGGTGAGCGGCCACCTCGGCTAGCTCAACCTCGTAGGGGTTGGCCAGGTCCGGGCGTAGCTGCAGGTAACGCGGGTTCTTGGAGCGAGCGCCGTTAACAATGCGGGTGTGAGCGCTGGAAACAAAGTAGGTTCCGTCCTCACCCTGAGCCGCAGCGCGACGGATCAGGTCCTGCATCGGCTTGGTGTACTGGCTCAGGCCCGGGGCGTCATCCACTAGCTCCTGGGCCTGAGCAGGGCTCATGGGCTCGAAGTTAGAGATGAAGGTGCCCGGCTTGGACATGTCCAGCTCGGTCTGCTTGTCGTAGCCACGTACGACGGCGTCGTCGGGGCGCTGGAACAGCAGACGCTCGCAGTTAGCGACGTACTTGCGGCTCAGGCCGGCAATGCCGTGCTCAGCAGCGAAGGCGGCGTCGGCCTCCTGGGCGGGCACCACAATAGAGGCGGTGATGTCGTCTTCGGTCTGAATCTTGGCGGCGGGGGAGAAGTCCGGACGCAGCGAGAATAGACGCCAGGCGCCGTCGTCCTCGAAGCCCACACGCAGCATGTTGACCTTGATGACCTCGCCATCTAGGCGCAGGGAGTTGGCGTGACGGCCGTTAACCAGGCCCACAGTGAAGTGGCTACGCCAGTCGCTACCCCAAGCCGGCTGGTAGTAACGCTTAACGGTGTAAACCAGTTCCTTAACGTGGTCCGGGATAGTGGACAGGAAGTGGTTGTAGTCAGGCGAGTAGGCCGGTGAGGCGGTCAGTAGCTTGATAACCGAACCCAGCGAACGCTCCTCACTTAGGATCGAGCGGTGGTCAACCCCGTTGGACTTGGGGTCAGCGAAACGGCCCGAGTAGTCGCGGTCAAGTAGTACCTGCACCATGTCCAGGTCCTTCTCGACGTCGCCCACGTAAGCCTCACCGAACACGAAGGCGTCCAGCAGAGCCTTAGAGATCTCAGACTTACCACCACCGGAAACGGTAGCGGGCTTGTGCATCTGAGTGGTCCACGGGGCGGTACCTACCAGGTGCCACTGACGCTCGTCACCGCTGCGGTGCTTGGTGTGCAGGCGGTAACCCGAGGGGGTGTAGTAGGTCTTGCCGGCCAGTAGCGGAATGGATGCGCGGGTGCCGTTGTGGTCCCATTCCACGGTCTGGGTGCGCATCGAGAAGTGCGAGCCAGCGGGAACTACCAGTAGGTTCTTGTCGTTGATGGCGACGGCGTGACCGTCGTCGCACATCTGGAAGTAGCTGGGGTTGGCGTCAACTACACTCTGCACGGTTAGGTGTGCAGGGGTGTACTTGTCGGTGTAGTCCTGGCCCAGGTTGTAACGCGGGAAGGCGCGCGCGCCACCGGCGTGCTCTTCTTCCACGTTGCCCAGCAGGTTGGCGCTGTAGCCAATCTGGGTCTTAACTTCCTTCTTGCAGTAGCCGAAGTAGTTGTCGGCCACTACGGTGACAATTACGCCACGCTCGTCGCGGGCGCAGCACTTGAAGGCCTTGCCGTCGTTGTAGAGGTCGCCCTCTTCCTTCCAGCACATGCCGTCGCGACGCTGACGCTCGGTGGCCTGATCCCAGTGGGGTAGGCCCAGTTCCTTCTTGGTCAGCTTGGTCAGGTGCGGGGCGAGGATGACGCAACCGGTGTGACCAGTCCAGCTGGTGGGGTCGAGGGAGGCGTCGTTCTCAGGTAGGTAGGGGTCTCCGGCGTTGCCGAAGATGGACTCTACGAAGTCCAGGTTGGAAACCAGACCACCGGGAGCGATGAAACGGATTTCCATGGTGCGCTGGTTGTTTACGCCGGGCACTGCGGGCACGACGATGGGGCGCAGTAGGAGGGATACGAAGGCTTTTGCCGGGGAGTCCGAATGAGCGGCCCAAGGAATCTGCATGAGTTCATCGGGAACGTCATTGATTGCGTGCTCTAGCAGGCGGCCAAAGACTTCACGCGGCACAGCGCGCTTGTCGTCAGGGATCGGTAGGCCACCTTCAGCCACGTGGAACACGCCGGCAGTGGTACGTCGGTCATTCTTCGGGTTGTGGACGACGCCGTTGAGTACCTTGTAGCTGGTTACGTATTCAGAAACAAAGTGGTCTTCGCCTTCGGGGAGGGCTAGGGCACGCGAGAGACCAGGCTGATCTAGTACGAAAGTTGCTCCAGGTAGTCGAGGTGCGACGTCGGTACCTTCGAAATAACTGTCTAGGAAGTTCTGAATGCGAGTGTCAGACGCACACAGACGGTTGGATAGTCGCCGCGACATTTCACGAGTACGGGCCAACAGCGGAGCCGTAAGCGAGGCAGTGGCAGAGTCTAGGTTGCCCTGTGACACGGGGATGCCTAGCAGTGCTAAACGTAAGCTGATCGCGGAGTTTGTGCTTTCAGGTGAAGTTTTCTCCATAGGTCATAAGCATAGTAGGTAGGTAGTAGTGTTGTCGTGACGCATGTCCTATACCTGAGAAAGCATTTCTTTCATACTGGAAGGAATCGTTGTGTGGCCGGTTCTCCGCCGGGCGCTAAGAATATTAAGCAGAAACGGGGACTATAGGTGTCGTTACCACCGCAAATCCCGCCGCGCGCTAACTCGGGCGCGAAGGCAAGTGCTAAACAGAGTTCATCGCCTGCAGCGTCTTTAGGTGGAGCTGGCAGGGCTAATCAGCGGCCTACTGGTCAAAGGCCTGTGGGCAAGGGGGCCCCGGCGCGTAAGGGGGCAAGTAAAAATTCAACGCGACCGGCAAACCGTGGCGGTTCTAAAGGCCCCAAATCCAAGCGGAAGCTTTGGAATTATCCGCGTGCCGGCAAGGGCAAAATTAGGCGCTGGCTGCCCAGTTGGCAGTTTGTGCTTTGTTCGATCTTATTCGTGCTGACTATGGGGATTGGCACACTGATGTTGGCTTATGCCACTACGGATGTGCCCGCACCTAATGACTTCGCTAAGGCTCAGACCACCGTGGTCTACTACGACGACGGCAAAACTGAGATGGGGCGTTTTACGGATATTAACCGTACCGTCATCGACACCAGCAAGCTGCCCTCTTATGTGGGTAACGCGGTGGTAGCCAGTGAGGACTCCAGCTTCTACTCCAACAACGGTATTGACCCTAAGGGTATCGTCCGTGCGTTGTTCAACAACTTAACCGGTGGGCCGATTCAGGGTGCCTCTACCCTGACTCAGCAGTACGTGAAGAACTACTACGTAGACACCACCGATTCTTACGTAGGTAAGCTCAAGCAGGCCTTCTTGGCGGTCAAGATTGACCAGTCCCAGTCCAAGCAGAAGATTTTGGGTAACTACCTCAACACCATTTACTACGGCCGTGGTGCCTACGGTGTGGAGGAAGCCTCCAAGGCCTACTTTGGTCACAGTGCCGACAAGTTGACGCTGTCTGAAGCTGCACTGCTCAGCGCCGTGATTCCGGCCCCCTCAGGCTGGGACCCGGCAGTGGACGCCAAGACCAGCCAGGCCAAGTGGACCCGTGTAGCTGACCTGATGCTTAAGCAGAACTTCATTACCGCCGCCCAGCGTGCAGAAATGAAGTTCCCCAAGACTATTGAGCCCACCACCAAGCAGGTTTACGCAGGTACCAAGGGTTACCTGCTGCAAATGGTGCGTACTGAGCTTAAATCCAAGATGAAGCTGACCAACGAGCAGCTTGATACCGGTGGTTTCAAGGTCACTACCACCATCAACCAGAAGGATCAGGAAGCTGCCGTTAACGCAGTGCACACCCTGCCCTCTGACAAGCCTGCCGGCTTGGGTGTGGCCTTAACCAGTATTGATCCGCG
>FLSH01004513.1_pt1 | contig 17521 bp, 18 predicted proteins | sample 1550441 | NCBI WGS metagenome assembly FLSH01 (sample SAMEA4031756, study PRJEB14383) | metagenome | biome: human; feature: oral; material: saliva | place: Philippines | collected 2014 | reverse complement strand
TAAGCATATCCTGCTTTTTCTTCAATCCTCTTGTAAGATGGGGAGTGAATCCAATATCCACCTATACCAGTATTTTGATCAGTAATGTAATAAATATTACCGCTGACTTTCAAATTTCCGTGAATAATAGGCGTGTTCCAAAAATGAGCTTGATTGTAACAATACATCTCTCCACTATTTTTGACATACCATGCTGCGTCACCGGGTTTTTCCCAGTTATTTCCCCAGTTGACCCAAAGAGCAGTTTGACCCCAACGACCATTACCGCTTCCCATACCAACCTTAAATTGATTTTGACCAGTCAACCAATAAGAATTTGGATCCTTATCGTGTGTACCGATTTGGAATCCACCAATTTTTCCTTTATAACCTTCTAGTAAGGTTGCTGAGACTACAACAGACCTTAATTTGTTGATGAAGGCTTCTTTAGCAGCAAGCGTATCTGTGAAGATATCGCTTGAAACAAATCTTCGAGCCATAGCTGAGTCCATAACCAACTTGTCAGCAGTAATTGAATTTGTCCGAATAATATCAGCATTCAATGTACCTACTTTGGCATCACCAACAAATAAACGCTTAAAGTAACCGTCTATTGCTGTGATTTCATCAGCAAGTGTTTTACCTTTTAATCGGATTTTGTTAGCTTCAATCAAAGCGTTATTGTTGTTTAGGTTGATTTGCGATACGATATCTCCAGCGCCATTTAAAGTCTTGACTGCCCACGAATCAGCAAGTTGAGTTTGAACTGTTTTGACAGCTTCTTCTGTGTCTTCGGGTGCAAGTGTGAATGATGTCACCTGACTTCCAGTTTCTAGCTTGATTTCTGAAATGTAAAGGTTTATCGTTTTGTCTTGCTCACCGTAAAAATTCAAAACAAGTTCGTCAATATCTGAATCAACTTCAAATGTAAAATCAAGTCGACTGTATTTCTCCCAAGTGATTTCACTGTTTGCAATATATTTTTGAAGTCGAGAAATGTCTGAGTTGTTTTTACGAAGTTGTAAACCAACTTGCAAACCACTGAAAGTAGGCCCGCCATCTTTTGAAATTAAAAGAGATAAAGTGATTTTTCCGCCTGATTTTACAATAAGATTGATTTTTTGTTCGAGGCCGGAATCGTTATTCGTAACTTGTCCGAAAATATGAACTCCAGTTTTTTTACGATATTTGATTGAATGGTCGAAATTAATATTTAAGCCGTTTGTGGTTTTTAATGTCCAATTCTTTGAACCGTCACGAAAATCAGCATTTCTGACAAAATTTCGACTATCCCCAATATTTTTTGCAACTTCAACTTGAAAGAGTTGACTTGTCATAGCCATGCGTGCGACATTATCAGCAATACCATTGTCAGTATCACCCAAAATGCGCTCATAGAGTTGAGCTGTTTCTTTGACACTTTGGAAGTCGTTCGTCATTCTGTACAGCTTCAAACCTTGCTGGCTTTGCTCACGGTCAAGACTTTCAAATCTTTCTTGCAAATCCGGTATCGCTCCAGCTTTTCGCAAAGCTTCTTCTGCTTTGGTTTTTGCTTCTTCGAATCCTTCTGGACTGAAATCTTGAAATCGTCTGTCGATTTCATTAGACAAAGCACGCTTGTTTTCTTCTGCTTTGGCTTTAGCTTGTTCGATACCATCTTGAATCTCTTGCCTTAATTTGTTTGATTGAAATTCAAAATCAAGGTCAGCGTTCTTGAGTGCTTTATCAAGAGCAATTTCTTGAGCTGATTGAGTTGCATTTAAAATTGTTTCAGCTGCATTAGATAGACCGCCAAAAGATTTAGAGCCACCTGCTTCAGCTTTATCATCAAAAGTTAGTGAAATGTATTCTTCTTTTAAGCCATCGTACTCGTACGCAATAGCTTTTTTGATAAGATCTGCATTATGCTTTAAACTCTTGATGTTGACTGTGTCCCCGAGGTTGATAATTTGACCATCTAATTCATACGCTTCGATTTTAATGGCATCTGATACTTTGTCGATACCTTCGTTTGTGAACTTAGCTTGCGCCCACTTCCTCAACTCTTCAACAGACTTAGCGTTGTTGTTCTCGTACTCTTTCTCGTTGATATATGGGTACTGGTTAATTAGTGGACTGTCAACAGTAACATTTATTGTCACTTCATCTTCTGAGCCTTCAGGTTTGTAAGTAGATTTAGCATGAATTCTGGTGATAACATTTTGCGAATTCTTAGAGCGTTGATAAGATTTCAAATTCTTGTGTGTAGTGATTACTACACCACGATTTTCACCACGATTTTTCTTGATAGTGAGTGAAAAGTTATCTCTTACTAGCTCGCCTTCCCAAGTACCTACGATACTGTGTTTTCCGTCTAATAACACTGAGTAGAGGTTCGATGTTTCAGTTGTGTTGAAACTTCTTCTGTCTTGGATGTCGCTATTGAAAGAAAACTCTCCAAGATCAGTTTTTGCGTTTTGAACCATACGAGAAAGTGCCATTCCACAACTTTGATTATCAACACTTACAGGTTTTATAGAACGCTGCATGATGTCGTCTGTGATGTGATAGGCTGTGATTTCGAGGTGATCATTGTTCTCAACAGGTTTTTTGATACGGAATAACTGAGGCCCTAAAACAGGTGTAGGACATTTTATCAGCATGTCTTCTTTAATTTGTTGGTAAATCCCTGTATCTGAAATTGGGTATTTGACAGTAAGAAGAAACTCGCCATTCGATATTTCTTTGACAATTGCTGATGTTGCTTCATGGAGAGGTTCGCCATTCCAGCGAACTGTTCTCACATCTTTATCAAGTAAATAAAGCAATTATGCCCACCCCCAAACTGTCTCAAATTCAAGAGATTGAATACCTTGTCCTAAGACTACACCAATATTTTTGATTTTTGCTGGATCAATGGTAATAAAGTCTCCCGACCATTTAACTGTTTTTCCTGTTATCGTTTTAAAGCTAGGATTGTCAGGATTGTTGACCATTACAAGCGATTCTGTAAGCTTTTCAAGCCTAATGACTTGCCCACCAATCGTAAATGATGTCTCAGTAGCGCTCTGACCTATAATTGTAATTTTAGGAAAGGCTAGAGCTGAACCTTGAACCGAGAAAGTTCCGTTTTGTGTTAAAGTTTGGTTATCGCTTGTTTTGAAAAACTTAGTCGGATGACAAGTAAAGGTTACTTTAGTCATGAAAAGACCAGGTTTAACTTGTTCTAGTTCTGTTGCGTTTGCTTTATAACACCAAAGCTTAGTTGTTTTGACTTGCTCGTTCTCCAACCAAAATTTCTCACGAATAAACAGGCTCATGAACTGATTCATCTGTTCTTCAGTAGGTTTCACAAGATAAATTGAGTAAGTCTTCTTTACAAGACCTCTGTGTTTGTTTGTTTGAACTATGGCACCACTAATCCCACCGTGCTCTAAGAGGGTTGTTTTTCCCTCTCCTAAAGCAACTGAAGGAGAATCGTGGACGATAACTTTAAAAGGAAAAGATGATGTTCTCACACCGTCAATAATCAATTCGTTGTGTTTTATCATGCCGGACCTCCTCTCAATTGGGTTCTACGTTGGATTGCATCAGCAATTCTCTGAGCTACTTCGTCAGCGATTCTAGTAATGTCTGCTTCTTCTCTGACAACATTGCCAGTGATTGTGATATTGATGTTTGTTGGATTATCGCCCATTGTCTGAGCAATACCACGACCAATGGCACCAAGTGTCTTATCGTTCAATGGTAAGACTGCTTCGTTTCCAGCTTCTCCACCGACCATTAAGTTGTTCCCGTTTGCTCCAAAAATGGTAGGTTTGGTCATGATACCACCCTTGGCATACCACTCAATGCTGATGCTTGGGACCCCTTGACTCAACCAATCCAATGGATTTGCTGAACCGCTTACTGAAAAGTGTGGTAGTGGGATGTGTGGCCAACTAACACTGAAGTTAAATAGTCCTTTAATCGCACTGATTGCAGAACTTACAAGGTCTTTAGCACCATTGATAGCACTGCCAATTGCGTTTTTAATTCCACTCCAAACACTGGTTACATTGTTGTAAATACTAGTGAGTACAAATGAAACCGTTGCTTTAATCCCGTTCCAAACACCTGAAACTGCTCCTGAAATAGCATTGAGAGTGTTTGAAATATAAGATTGAATTGCTCCCCAGAATGTTTGAGAAATACTTTGGATGGCATTCCAAACTGTTGAGACGGTGCTTTTAATGGTTTCCCATGCTCCTGACCAGTCACCTGTTATGATTTGCATGACTGCCTTGATAATGCCTAAAACAACATTGATTGCAGTTTCAACTACAGTCTTGATGACTTCCCAAGCAGTCGTGATGACCAGTTGGATATTCGCCCATGCGCCCTCGATTAATGGACCTAAGAAAGTCATGACTGCATCAATTACGGTTTGGATAGCATTCCAGACTGTTTCTGCACTCGCACGAATGAGTTCTTGGTTTTCAGTCCACCAATTGACAACCACTCCAAACATACTCATGATGAAGTTTGAAACTTCACTCACAACGCTATTGATAACTTCTAAAATAGCGTTCCAGACAGTCATTACACCATCGCGGAATCCCTCATTGGTGTCCCATAGATACTTGATGCCGATTACGACCGCTGCAATAGCGGCAACAATTAAAGCAGCAATACCGATAATGGGTGCAGCTGCCGCAATCATCGCTCCGATTGAGGTTCCAAGTGCGACTGCTGCTGCTTGCAAGGTTAAGAATATCGGGACTAGAATACCAGCGACTGTGACTACTCCTCCCAAAATGACGATGAATTCTTTTACTGGTCCAGGTAAACCACTGAACCACTCTGCCATATCTTTGACCATGTTCCCAAGCACTTCAAAGATAGGTGCTAGAGTTTCAGCTATTGCTGCGCCTAGTTCTGACATGGCTAGCGTAACTGAGTTTTGCGCTGTTTTAAATTTATCGATAGGATCCAGAGTCGCTTCAAAGGTTTTAGAAACGGCTCCTACTGAGTATTCAGCAGATTCAGCGAATGTCTGAAAGTCAAAAGAACCACGCTTGATTGCATCAATCATTTGAGGAGCTTTCTTAGCACCAAAAATTTCCATAGCGAGACCCATTGCTTCGGTTTCGCTAGTTGTGTTCTTTATCTTATCGATTGTTTCGACAAGTCCCTCTTTCAGTGTCTTACCCTTTTTAGCGTAAGAGCCTGCTGCTTTCGTCAAACCTGATAAAGCACTTGAAGCATCCACACCGCTAGTTTCAAATTGCCCGAGCAATGCAACACCTTCCTCAAATGAGAGGCCTAGCATTTTAATCTGTGGTGCTCCTTCGATGGCTTTTTTCATCAAGTCATCCACTGATACACCAGTTGATTGTGCTGTGTAGGTTGTAGAGTCTAGAACTTTCGCTAAATCGCTAGTTGATAACTCGTAAGCTTCCAAAGCTTTACTTGCTGAAATAGTTGAATTGGTGATGTCTGTACCGTTGATTTCAGCAAACTTTATCATTTCGATGGATGCATCTTTTAGTGCATCACCAGTTAATCCAAACTGTGTGTTAACCTCTCCGACTGCTTCACCAGCCTTGCTGAAATCGGTTGGGATAGTTGTTGCAATGCTTGAAGCAATATCTTGCATTTCTTTTAAGCTGTCCCCAGTGGCACCAGTCTTGGTCACGATAGTGTCCATGCCTTCGTCAACTTGTCTGAAGGCATCTAATGCACTTTTTCCAAAATCCACAAGCTTCTGACTAATGTCGGATAGTTTTTCTGAAAATTGGTTTAATAGTTCGGCTTTTAGGAGGTTATTCGTTTCAGCCAGGTTCCCAGCTGCTTGTTTGCCAGCGCTACCCAAATTCTTCATTTCTTGAGAAAGATCTGAATACGCTGTTTTAGCTTGGTTCAGTTGTGCTTCCATTTTGTTAGCTTCAACTGAATTCTCTCCATACTCTTGCTTAGTTAATTCTAACTGCTTTTCAAGATTTTCAATCTGTTTAGCAACGATAGAGGATTGTGCACCAACCTTTTTCTGTGCTAAGGCTAGTTTTTCGGACTCACTAGCGTTGGCCCCTAGCTGGCTTTCTTGTAACTTGAATGAACTTACAACTTTTTCAGACTCACCAGCAAGGCGATTCTGCTCTTTCTGTAAATTTTGGAGCTGACTCTTATTGCTTTGAGTGGCATTGCCATTTTCTGCTAGTGCTTGGTTGACATTAGCAAGTTTTCCTTCGTAACCTTTAAGGACATTCTTGGTGGTTTCAACTTCACGCTGAAATGCTCGATACTGATCAGCACCAATGTTCCCACTCTTGAATTGTTGCTCGACCTGAGATTGTGCTTGTCTTAGGGTCTCTAGTTTCTCTTTGGTTGTAGAAACTTGTTTTTGTAAAAGCTCTTGCTTTTGAGTCAATAGAGTGACATTTCCTGTATCGAATTTTAAAACTTTGTCAATCTGTCTTAATTCTTGTGTTGCATCTGTTGCAGCCTTATTGACATTCTTGAGTGCCTTTTGTAAGGGTTGCGTGTCTCCATCAATTTCAATCTTGATGCCTTTAATATTTCCTGCCATGTTTCCTCCTTTCTCTAAAAAATAAAAAGCGCTGAGAGAACTTCTATGACTGATAATGCAGTCAGGTCAATGAACTTGACCTCAGAATCGCTCTCTCAGCACTCCTTTTATTTTAAAAATTGTCAAAATCAACTTGGTTGGCTTTTCGCTCACCTTTTTTACTTTCGCTTCGTAAATTCACATAATCTGTTTGATAATCTAAAGCCATCCCAATAGAAATATTCTTTAGATCATCAATAGATAATCCTGTTTCTTTACAACAAGACAGATAAGATTCTACTGTGAAGATTTCTTCGCTAGCTGTTTCTGACTGATCTGGGACTTTTTTGTTGACATACTTGCATTCAGCATTTCCATCAACTCAGGTCCAACTTCTTGAATTGGAAAACTTTCCATTTCCATGAAAAATTGTTCGTATGGTTTAATGTGAGGATTTGCAGTTTTAGCAAAGGTCCAAAACAGACGATTAAAGAATGTCATATCAAAGTCTGACAAAATTGAAATGTCGACTTCATTCGATTCTTTTTCGCCAGAGTTTAATTTATTCAGCTCGGACATAAGAGATTGATTTTGCAACATTGAGAATAAATCTTGGAAATAGTCTTTACCGAATTGTTGCTTATAAGCGATTGGAGTATAAGCGCTTGTTCCCAATTCGTACTCTTGCTCGCCAACCATGATGATTTTGCGCATACTATTTCTCCTTAACCAACAGCGTTAGGTTCATAAACTTTTTCGAACCATTTGTTGTAGACTTCGTTGTTATCAGCTGAAGTGATTGAACGTTTGATAACTGAGTCAAGTGGACGAGGACTAGCTTTGAAAGATAGTTCGCGTTCGTTTACGTTTGTACCGTTTTTAGTTGATGATCCATTTGATGGGCGACTTGCTGAACAGTAGTAAAGAACGTGACGAGTCTTGTTCTTGTCACCAGAAAATTCAAACATGATAGCGAATGCTGTTGGTTCTGCATCTCCTTTTTCAGTCATGACACCAGTTTGAGAGTCTTTGATTTCTCCCAAAATCTTAGTCGCAAATGCTTCGATGATGTGAGGTACTTTAAGTTTTCCGTCATATCCTTCATTTGAGTTGATGAAATGGTAGTCGATATCGTCTGCTTTAACTGCTCCAGAATCACCTTTTGGATCTAGTGTCAAGTCCATGGCCCCAGGGAATCGGAATACTTCATCATAAGTAATCACTCCATCTGCTCCAATAGTTTTTACAGGTGCAATGTGAACATTTTTTAAACCAAACGTTACTTTGTTTTCGGGCATGTCATTCCTCCTTAATATAGATAGACTGTATAAGGCTTGACATATAGCCTTTCAGTCTCGATAAATGTTTCTTCTTGAGCTTCAAAAAAGAGCTCGTGGGATTTCCACAGCTCTTCTAGTTGCTCTTCCAAATCTTCATCCTTGCGCTCAAATGCAAGTTCGACTGTCACGCTCTTAATCTCATGATTGATTGTGTTGTCGGCTGCATTGATTGCTGGACTAGATTCGTAGTAAATCAGGTAAGGCATATCAGGGACATCTCCCTCTTGATATGCTCGGTAAGTTACAGGTAAGGCTGATTTCTCTAAAATATCAGCAAACTCTGAAAGTTTCATTGACCAATCTCCTTGATTCTTTTTTCAAAATTCTCGATAACTTTTTCTTCAACTGGTTTAATGTGGACTATACCAGATACACGACCACCACCTCGTAGTATGTGACCGTTCTCGAGTAGGTGAGTAAGACTAGCGACAGAATTAAAGACAACGTAAGAACCATTTGCTAGCTTCTTCTTTTTCCAGCCTTTGCGATATTTTCCGTATCGTTTCGGACTCGTTTGTCTCAACTCTTGTACTGCTTCCTCTGCTACCTCTTCAGCAATCTTTTCTACTCCTTCAGAAAACTCGGTTGAATATGAAGCTAGCTCTTTTGCTATGAAATCAGCGAGGTCAATGCTCATTCTAATTTCTCCGACAAAGTCAATTCCAAAATTTCAGAATCAATTGGATAGGTTTTTAAGACACGATATTTCTTGCCTTCAAAAACGGCATGTTCTTGGTTGTCGTATTCAAAATTGTGAACTTCGACAACCAAGCTCGGTCTTAATCCTGCTTGATTGGCTTGATAAAATTCAGAGCGAGTAACTTTCTTTTTGCGACACAGTATTGTCACTTCTACTTCTTCGTAGATTGGTTGTTTGAGCTTGTCCTTACCTTTGATTTTTCTAGAGGTCAGTGTGATTTCATTGTTCCACATTCTTAACCTCTTTCTTTGACGATAATTGCAAATTGTGTAATCGCCACTGAAGGTGCCGTGGCATATCCACTCCACCTTCATAGCGATAAGCAGCATAGTCAACAATAAACATTTCATGATCAGCACGGTCACCGACAAGCTCAACACCGAGATTGTCGGTCAATTCAGTGATGACACTTGAAATGATTTTTTCTAGAGGCTTGTCTCTCAGTTTGGTTGAAATACCTAACTTGAGTTTCAGCAACTCTAAAAGCTGAAATTCATTCATGTTTATTCCTCTTCTTCTGCAACGGGCTCTTCTACAACTGGTTTATCTTTTGCTTTTTTAGGTTTTTCGTCTGGTACTTCCTCAATGAAAATTGAACCAGCACTATTTAACCCATTCAAAAGACCGTTGATGAATGTTTCAGTTGGTTCATGTCCTTCACGAGGAAAGGTATCACCAACTGAATAGCTATGTTGTTCAGGATCGTTTAAGTCCTTAAATGGACGGATTACTGTATAGCTCAATGGCCACCTCCTTACCCGACTGCGTCAGTATAAGTACCAAAGAATCCAGCAGCTTCATCCACTTTCTTAACATCCAAGCGAATGAAAAGTCCAAGTAATTGTCCATAGATGTCGTTGTTCACCCATTTAACAGAAACTTGTGCACGGTCAAATTCTTTAAGGAATTCAGAAACATCACCGATAAAGAATTTCATTTCCCCTTCGTTACCAAATACTGTGTCATCTACTGGATAGATTGTTTTCCCACCGAAAGAGTAGCCAGTAGGTGAAGTAACATCAGGTTGAAGCATGTAACGTCCTTCTTTGTCTTTTACTTTATCAAGAGCTGCGAACATTGACTGAGTTACAACGATACTTGATTTGTAAATGGCTTTAAGTTTCTTATTGTAGATATCTTTGATTCCATCAAATCCAGTTGCATCGGCTGGAGTAGCTGTTTTTAGGACTGCTGCTACCAATGAAAGCTCGGTGTTTTCACCTTGGTTTGCCACTTCATCTCCAACGATTGCCATGATGTCATAGTCTGCATCATCAATCATTTCCTGTGATACTGGAATGTATCCACGATATGTCTTGATTGAGTAGTCAACTTCGGTGATGTTTGGTTTTGCAAGTTCTAGATTAGTTTTTAATTCATCAGTTGAAACCATTTTGTTATCTGTCTTTTTGATGACAGGATATTTACCAGTTCCACTGTTTACTTGTACACGGCTGACAAGGTCCAAAAGTGGATTGCGTGTTTTGTTTACAAAGTGTGGTTTCAACACTTCAGTAGGGATTAGGGCTGCGCTCCCTGAATCAGTAGTTTTCAATCCTACGATGTCACGAGTTTGACCAGAGCGAATGTATTTAGCAATTGCATCACGTTGTTCCAATTTTTGTCCTCCACGTTGTTCTTCCTTACCTGGATAAGTTGGTGCTTTACGATTTAGTTCTTCAACTTGTTTTTCTAGATCTTCGATTTCTTTTTCAAGTTGTTCTTTTTCTGCTTTCTTTTCATCCAATTCTTTTTGGATTTCTTCAAGGTTCTTTTCGACATCTGAAACTTCTTCGTCAGTTCCAGCTTGTTCCAATTTAGCAGCTTCAAATTCAGAGCGTTTGTTCAATTCTTCGATTGATTCTTCAAGCTCTGCTACCTTGTCTGCTTTGTTGCGCATACGAGCGCCCAAAATTAATGATTTGTGCATAGATTAAATTTCTCCTTAATTTCTTTCTTGCGCTTGTCTAGCGCTTCACGATTAGCACGCTGTTGACTTTCAAAGTCTTTCTGTCGTGCAGCGATTTCCGTTTGTGGATATGCTGGGAAAGTACATGGACTTACTTCAAAGATTTCTAATTCTAAGATAGTGTCTAGGTACGAACCATCAGTACGTTCTTCTGTGTTGATTTTAATTGGGATAAAGCCGAAGCTACATCCGACTACATCACCACGTTGGACACGAGCATAGGCTCCAACGGCTTGCGGGTCTTCTTTGTTGATGATGATATCTCCAAAAAGTCCAATATCATCAACTCCTAAAGCAACCGTTCCGTTACCAGTTCGACCAAGCACCAAACTATCATCATGGTTAAATAATGCCCTGATGTCAGCGTTTTGGATTGCTTTTTCAACACCTTCACGCTTAATCACTTCAAAGTAACCTGGCCATAATTCAGTAACTTCATCAAACTTGATAAAGTAGCCACTCAAAATCAAATCACCAGTTTCAGTTTCTTCTCGTGTTTTAAATTGAGCAGTACGATAACTATTCCGTTTGTTCATTCTCTTCCTCACCTCCTTTCAACTTCTTCTGGTCCCCAAGTTTGTCTTGCGGGATATAGTTTTCAAGAGCAAGGAGCTCATCCATATCAGGATCAGGCGGCATTCCAAGCCAATCTCTCCACTCGTTCCTACGCATTGCCATACTATTGGTCATCTGTTGTGCTACTGATGACAATTCTGTAATGTCATAAGAATATAGCGAGCGAGCGTTAAGTTTGAAATACCGATTGTTTGAAACGAGTAAGTCTCTCGTTAAGGTCTGAGTGATCGTCGTAGCAATGCTCATGACCGTTGTATTGACAAAGTTGTTGTATTCTTCTTTGTCGAAACTTCCAACTCCCAAAATAAAAGCTGGAACTCCCAAAAGTCCAGCAACTGTTTTCTTGTCAATCTCAACGGATTCATTAATAGCAATGTCTTTCAAGCTTAGCGGCTTAACCTGTTCAACGCTCATGAGAGCGTCAGGGATAATCCACGGTTCACCAGATTGACTGGTGCTGAGATATTTCTTAGCAACCATGTCACGACCTTCTTGAGTTGCTAAGTCTCCACTAGAAGAGTCAACTTTCACAATCAAGCTTGGAACGTTCTTCCCACTCATAAATCCTTTTTTGATTTGAGTAGCAAGATTTAAGTTTCTAACAATATCTCTCAGAGCAAGCCTATATCCAGTACCGACAAACGGATTGTCTGGGTCTGGATTGATTGCAAAGTGTACGATTTCACTTGGATTGTAATCAGTCCCCCGATAATTCACGACATACCCGTGATCGTCACTTCTGAAAGAAACTTCACTCATCGCGAATGGTCTCAAGTTCAAAATGTAATCATTCACAGGATCATACTCAACATGAAGAACCGAATTCCCATCACCAAACAATAATAGGTCACGCACAATCTTGAAAATCCAAGTCTTACGAGTCATATTGTCGCATGGATTGATATCAATTTTTCTAGCTAGTCCGTCTTTAATTCGGATATCACCTTTGTCTGTATTTTCCATCAAGTGAATGGTCATGTTAGATACCATGTCAGCAACCTTGTTGACTGCTGCAATCACATCAGGATTGCGAGCTAAAGGAACGTAACCGTCACCGTCCAGAAATAAACCAAAATCTGAATGAGTGATAACATTTGTGCCACTTTGAGTTTTACCTCGTTTCAAAATCCTATCTAAAAGCCCCATTTCCTCACCTCCTTTCCCTCTACTTGAAGAAGCTCATGACATCCTGGTTCTTACCAAGATTTGCCAGAGCTTGGATACAAGCAAAAACGCTGGCATCAAACAAGTCAATTCTTGCAGTACCACCGTCACCGTCTAATTTTTCATATTGCACAGCATCATCCACTTTCTCGATAGCTCTGACATTACTTACACAATACTCGTAAGCGTCGGAGTGAAGATAATAAAATTCTTTATTTTTAACTTTGAACTCAATTCGTCTGAAGCCCTCTGACTTCAGCCAAAAAAGCTGTGGTTGGTCAATCATCTTAAACCGAGCTTGTTTCATCTTGGTTAAGAATTCTCGACCAAATTTTCTATCCATACCGACAGCAGCAATTTTGAACCCTTTCTCTCTCATCTTGATGAACCATTTAACGATATCATCATAGAGGACAGTTGGAGTGTTGCTCATAGTCAACCAACCATCAGACTGCCAACCAAAGAGTGGAATGCCATCGTCATTGGCTTTCTTTTGAGCATTGACACGAGGAAAGAAAGCGTGTGTGATGCAGATGTCAACATCTTTCTCACCATCATGATAAACTCCGTATAATGCGGCAGCGGTCAAGTCGTGCATTCTTGATAAGTCAGCACCACCATACCACTGAATAGGCAATCTTGATAGTTCCTCTAAGGTCCAATCGTATTGACTATCTGAAGCAATGAATTCATCAGGATTGAAATAAGCATTCATGGAGTTTGTGAAAACATTCAAAGTTTTATTAAAAAACTCATTTCTTGTCTGAGGGTCGTTCATAGCTTGTTCTGCTTCTTCTTTCAGAGCCTTGAGCGACACCGTCACACCCCATGAAGGATTGGCTTTTTTAAGAACGTTCTCGTCCAGGTAATCTCCTACATCGCCATCTGTGTTTTGATCAGCTTTGCAGATAAACATGAACAAGGAATCATCTTTGACCAATTGCTTGAGGACCTTTTGACAATATTTCAAACGATTGGCAAGGAAACCAGTAGGAATATCACCAGCCGTTGAAATAACAAAAAGCATACTGTTTCGGTATGCTGACATTGTTTTCTTCATAAGTCCGTATTTCTTACTGTTTCTCATCGTGTGAGCTTCGTCCAGGATGATAACATTTCCATTCAAAGAGTCCAAACGGCTCTCGTCATTGGCTAGTGCTTGAATAAAGAACGAACCTTCATCACCAAAGTTTGCGGTTATTGAGTGTTCTTGGTTGTTATCCTTGATACGAATGTTCTTGTCATTCCATCTTTCCACGTTGAATTTCAAGAATCCAAAGGCTTCCATCGCTTGCTTGACTGAGTTGGCCACGATGTAGCATTTTGAACCGCTATCCGTGTCTAGTATCTGATAAGCTAGAGCGATTGCAGCAGTAAACGATGTTTTCCCATTCTTACGAGCGAGCATGATAAGCGCTTCTTTGAATCTACGCTCATTAGTGCCCTTGTAGTAAAACCCAAACAGATTGACTACTACAAAGTGTTGCCACGGTTGTAAAAGTAAGGGTTTATTACGGATAGACACCGCAAACATATCATCGCCCTGTTGATGAACTATCGTGTTTTCGATGAAGTGGACAACGAAATCAACGATTTCCTCATCCATGTCAAATTCTGGATTCTCAAGGTCACGCAAGAAACGTTCAGCTGCAAGAATGTTCTCCTCACAATGTTCCTCTCTGTGAGAAATGACGTGCTGAGCGTACTCTTTCGCTTTGCCAAGATTACCCATTGCCAGCCACTCGCTTCTTTTTGATTTCGTTCTTGAACTTCAGGACCTCAGTAAGAACTGAATCACCTTCTTGTTCTACTACCTCACCGAGCGACTTCGGATTCATCATCAACTGATTAGAGTAGCTGAGAATGTCTTTTCTCAATATTTCCATAGCAGTTAAGATTGGAACCTTACGTTCATTCTCTGCTCCAGCCTTATTGACATAGGTGTCTGTAACTGGATAACCCATGTCAGCATAATCTTGAGCAAGTTTCTGATACTGATATAGCATACCTGCAAAGATGTCAATGATCATTTCAAACTCTTTACGATAAGTGCCTAAGTCTTTCATCTGCTTGACTACTTTTGACTTGATAGACTTTGCTGTAATTGGTTTAGCCAAAAAACTACCTCCTTCTGCCAAAATTGCTTAGTTTTTATCCCCTTTTTGTCTGAGGTGCTCCGACTTGGAAAAAGTTCCCTTCACCGGTACCCTACTGGCCAAAATGATTTTTCAAAAAGAGGGGGGACTAAAAATTTTCATTTTTCATTTTTGAAAAAATTTAAAAATTCTTTTTTTCTTTTTTTCTGCCAATACAATCCTTGATTGATTACTCTATCGTTCACTCTATCATGAAACGTATTGTGTTTCTTATTCGTCAACGGCAAACAATTCCATTCAACGAATTCAAGTTCAGGATATTCAGATACAGGAAAGATATGGTGAACCATTTCTGCTTGAACAGAAATTCCGTAACGCAAACTTTCTTGACAAAGATAATCATGCTTACGCATTATCCTATCACGGAACTTCTCCCACTTCTTAGATCTCAAGGATGGTCTGATAGATTTGTTATACATCTCAAACCTCCTTTCTCAATGCAAAAGGGACAGGCCTTTGACCTATCCCATCTCATGCAAGAAATCTATGCTACCATAATAAACCTTTTTTTGTGAGACTTCAAGATGTCTTTTGTCTCATTTTATTTTGTTTATAAAATCATAGGCCAATACAAAAACAAATACGAGTGGTAAGAAAAGAAATATCAATCCGTTCTCAACTAACTTTAATACATCACTTTTCCCCCAATCAAAAATAACAACTAAAAAAATTAAGGTTAAAAAATAGACAACTAGATATCCTAAAAATAATCCCAAGGTTTCATCCTCCAACTATACCAATTTTATCCCTTACTTTCACATATCTTATATTTTGTTAAACTCACTCTAAATCTCAAACCCTTACTAATCATAGGTTTAAAAGCGTTTCATTTTTTCAGTTTACGCTTAACTCATTATGTGAAAGTAATAATTAAAAAAATTAAATGACAAAGTTCCGTAGCGCATCATCAAGCTCTGCTTGCTCAATTCCTATGTATCTAAGAGTTATTGCTGGTGATGAATGATTGAACATCTTCTGTAATGTTCCTACGTCTTTTGTCTTGTTGTAGTATTTATAGCCAAACGTTTTACGCATTGTGTGAGTTCCTACGTTGTCAATTCCAAGTTCTTCAGCTGCTTCATGAATGATTTGATAGGCTCGCTCACGAGTGATTGCTTTGTTCTGACCTTGCCTACTCTTAAATAAGAAATGATGAAACGGTTTGCCTTCGACATATCTCCTCATTTCTTTCTTGAGTTCTTTGGTCATTCTCCTGGTTATCTGCTTTCCAGTCTTGCGTTCCCTCAGTTTAATATGCCATCCTTGGACATCTTTGACTTTGAGTGTGAGGATGTCACCGACACGCAATCCAGTATTCAGACCTGTGATGAATAGCATGTAGTACATCTCATTCCATTCTTTTAAATAGTCTTTCATGGCCTGGATGTCATCGCTATCTTTAATCGGCGATACATATTCCATGTTTTACCTCCTTTCTGTAAAACAAAAAGCCAGCGTTTGCTGACTCTTGACGATACTTCTGTTGGACAACTTTTTTGACTAAAGTTAAGGATATTTCCCAAAGTGTGATGTGTGTTTTTGTTTCAGAAGTTCATGCTATCATGATATATCGTTTTTAGTGAGAATACAAGTAGTCTTTTTTCTCATTTTTACAACTCACCTTTTAAAATAGCATATTGCTCTAAAATAATCCTTCTTCGTCTGTATATTGTAGCTCTGCTCATGAATTTCTGTTCTGCAATTTCTTCCCAGCGCAACTGAGGGTATTTCCATCTTAAATCAAAAATTTCTTTGTCCTCATCGACTAAACTATTTAATAATTTGTCGATAATAGCTTTGAATCCCTCTAAAAATTTTAATGTTGGATCGTCTGTGATTTTGATTGCGATAGTTTCAGTAGGTCTACTTATTCCGATTGCTGGACCGATTGAAGTATCAGGATTTCTTGTTTTTAGTTCTAATCTTCTTAGGTCGATTGTCCGTTGGATGTTTTGAAATTTGAAAAGCTCTCTATCCAACGTTTTAAGGTCTTCGTCGCTCAATTTCTTCAAACTCTACCTCCTAAAAATCTTCGTGGTTGTTTCCACTTGATAAGTTTACCGTCGTTATTATTATTGAAATAATCTGGCAGTCTTGCTGTTGGACTTTCTTTGTAAATTACTTTTTCAACAATTTTGACTTCAGGGAGTTTTTCATCTTCTGTCCATCCTAACAGCCAAGCAGGATTTACATCGTAAGTCTTTGCGATAGTTTCAATCTGTTTGATAGAAGGATAGCTCCCGCGCTCATATAAATGTAATGTGTTGGCTGAGATTCCAGTTTCTTTTGCCATTTGAGCTACTGATAGAGCCATGTCTTGCCTAAATTCTTTTAGTCTTAACCTCATAGCAAACCTCCTCTAAATAATCTTTCCATCAAAGACTAAAGTGATCGTACCTGTGCCGTCTTGATGTTTAGATACTAACGCTTGACAATCTGAGCCGAGCTCGATTCCTTCAATCGTGATGCTGCGTTTTATGTTGTTAACGCTGACGATTGCGCCATTCGATGTTTTAATTCTCATTCTCCAATTCCTCAATCAACCAATCAAGGTTCTTTCTAGCCTTCTTCAGGTCTTCAAGACCGTTCTTCTTCTGATGACGTAGTAAATATTTCAAGGCGTTCCCAAGGTAAAAGCTTTTCATTTATTCAGGTGTCATGAAATTTCTTAAAGCATCGATGGACTCCATGCCATAGCGACCTTGGTAATGGCTTGGTTTGTTTACGTTGTCAATTTGTTTTGGTTTCATTCTCAACCTCCAAAAGCTCTGGATTTTCGTAGATGTTGCCGAGGATTTCAAATCCAAAATCTTCACTTTTAATTAAATCCTTGAAATTAAGACGTTCATCTTCCATGAGAATGAACAAAGACGAATCAGGAAATTTAGTTTTTCCAAACTCAAAACAAGCCTCACTTCTCACCACTTCAACGTAATTAATACCTTCAACTGAACCGTCTACATATCCCTCGTAGCAATATTCAGCCCACTCGTCATTAAATTTTAGTATATCCCCCTCGAAGATTTCCTTGCCGTTTTTGTCTTTGAGTCCTGTTGATTGAGTGAAGATAACATCTTCAAAATCAAAGCAGTCAATTTCACAAATTCCACC
>FLSH01136261.1_pt1 | contig 17538 bp, 11 predicted proteins | sample 1550441 | NCBI WGS metagenome assembly FLSH01 (sample SAMEA4031756, study PRJEB14383) | metagenome | biome: human; feature: oral; material: saliva | place: Philippines | collected 2014 | reverse complement strand
TGCCGTTCTGGATGTCTGCCAGGACAGCCTTCATGTTTTCCTTGACCTCGGGGGAGATCACGCGGGGGCCGGAGACGTAGTCGCCGTACTCTGCGGTGTCGGAGATGGACCAACGCTGCTTAGCGATGCCGCCTTCAATCATCAGGTCGACAATGAGCTTGAGCTCGTGCAGGACCTCGAAGTATGCGATTTCGGGCTGGTAGCCAGCTTCGGTCAGGACCTCGAAGCCGTACTGAACCAGCTGGGAGGTGGAGCCGCAGAGGACTGCCTGCTCGCCGAACAGGTCGGACTCGGTCTCTTCGGTGAAGGTGGTCTTGATGACGCCTGCACGGGTTGCACCCAGTGCCTTTGCGTAGGACAGTGCCAGTGCGAGTGCCTCGCCGGATGCGTCCTTCTCAACTGCGACCAGGGCGGGAACGCCGCGGCCTGCTTCGAATTCACGGCGGACGGTGTGGCCGGGGCCCTTGGGGGCGACCATTGCAACGTCGACGCCTTCGGGTGCGGTGATGTAGCCGAAGCGGATGTTGAAGCCGTGTGCGAAGAACAGTGCGTTGCCGGGCTTGAGGTTCGGCTCGATGCTCTCTGCGTAGACCTTTGCCTGGACCTGGTCCGGGGTCAGGATCATGATGACGTCTGCTTCTGCTGCTGCTTCTGCAACGGTTGCGACGCGCAGGCCTTCTGCCTCAGCCTTGGCACGGGACTTGGAGCCCTCGGACAGACCGACGATGACCTTCACGCCGGAGTCACGCAGGTTCAGTGCGTGTGCGTGGCCCTGGGAGCCGTAGCCAATAACTGCTACGGTGCGGCCCTGGATCAGAGAGAGGTCTGCGTCGTCGTTGTAGAAAATGGTTGCTGCCATTTCTTCTCCTCAGTAAGTTTGGTATGCGGCCCAGGCTGGGCTCAACATTGACTATTCTACTTGATAGCTGTTTAGTTGCGGGCTGTCGAGAGTACTTCTCAGCATCTGAAGTATCTGGAAGGTCTGTGAGCCCATAGGGGCGGGTATCGCATCGCCCGCCGGTTTCCCGGTGGAGGCGGTGCGATACCCGATGCTATTCCCCGCTGGTGCGGGGTTGGCGTGGCACCCTGGTGGGTGTTAGATGCGCTCGCTCATGGCGCGGGGGCCACGTGCCAGGCCGATGGTACCTGCGCGAACGATTTCGCGAACGCCGTAGGGTTCCAGAACGTCCAGCAGGGCGTTGAGCTTCTCCTCGGAACCGGTTGCTTCGATAACAACGGACTCGGGGGAAACGTCGATCACGGATGCACGGAACAGGTCTGCTGCCTGAACAATCTGCAGGCGTGCTACTGCGTCTGCCTTGACCTTGATCAGGATGTGGCCGCGGCGGGTGGAGGAGTCGGCGGGAAGCTCGACGACCTTCAGCACGTGAACGAGCTTGTTCAGCTGCTTGGTGATCTGCTCGATGGTGTGGGCGTCGCCTTCGGTCACGACGGTGATGCGGGAGACACCGGGGTTTTCGGTGGGGCCCACAGCCAGGGAGAGGATGTTGAACAGTCGGCGGGAGAACAGACCGGAGACGCGGGTGAGAACGCCCGGCTTATCTTCTACCAGAACGGACAGAGTGTGCTGAGACATTAGTTCTCTCCCTCACGATCGAACTCGGGCGAAGTGTTCTTCGCAATCCAAATCTTGTCATTAGATACGCCTGCCGGGACCATGGGCCAGACGAGGGCGTGGGGGCTGACGGTGAAGTCAATGACCACGGGGCGGTCGTTGATTTCGAGGGCAGCCTTGATGGTTGCGTCCACGTCTTCGTCGCGTTCGCAACGGAAGGTTGCGCAACCGTATGCTTCGCCGAGCTTGACGAAGTCGGGGATGCGTACGGTGCCGTGGCCGTCCTTCAGGTCGGTGTTGGAGTAGCGCTCGTTGTAGAACAGAGTCTGCCACTGGCGCACCATGCCGAGGGAGGAGTTGTTGATGATGGCAACCTTGACGGGGATGTTGTTCTGTGCGCAGGTGACCAGTTCCTGGTTGGTCATCTGGAAGCAGCCGTCACCGTCGATGATCCACACAGTGGATTCGGGGTGTGCGACCTTTGCGCCCATGCCGGCGGGGACGCCGTAGCCCATGGTGCCCAGGCCTGCGGAGCTGATGAAGTGGCGGGGGCTTTCCTGCTGAATGTAGTGTGCGCCCCACATCTGGTGCTGGCCAACGCCGGTGACGTAGTATGCGTCGGGGCCGGTCAGAGCGCTAATGCGCTCGAGGACGTACTCGGGCGAGCCGAGACCGTCGCTGGGCTTTTCGTAGCCGAGCGGGTAGTCCTTGCGGATTGCGTTGAGCTCGTTCCACCATTCGGTGAGGTTCGGCAGCTGGTCTGCGAACTCGGTGGAGAGCAGGTCGGTCAGCTCGGGCAGGACGTACTTGAGGTCGCCGACGATCGGCACGTCTGCGAAGCGGATCTTCGAGATTTCTGCCGGGTCAACGTCAATGTGGATGACCTTAGCTTCGGGTGCGAAGGAGTCAACCTTGCCGGTGACGCGGTCGTCGAAGCGTGCGCCGAGGGTGATGAGCAGGTCAGACTTCTGCATTGCGGCGACGGCGGGGACGGTGCCGTGCATGCCGGGCATGCCGAGGTTCTGGGGGTCGGAATCCGGGAACGCACCGATTGCGTTGAGGGTGGTGACGACGGGTGCGCCGATGAGCTTAGCCAGCTTGTGGAACTCTTCGGAGGCACCTGCACGGACCAGGCCACCGCCGACGTAGAAGACGGGGCGCTTGGATTCGGTGATGAACTTTGCAGCTTCGTGGATCTGCTTGGAGTGTCCGCGGGTGACGGGGGTGTAGCCGCGCAGTTCGAGGTCTTCGGGAATGCCGCGGTATTCCATCATGCCGACCTGTGCGTCCTTGGTGACGTCCACGAGCACGGGGCCGGGGCGGCCGGTGGATGCGATGTGGAATGCTGCTGCGAGCGCGCGGGGGATGTCCTGCGCGTCGGTAATCATGAAGGAGTGCTTGGAGATGGGCATTGCCATGCCGACGATGTCGGCTTCCTGGAATGCGTCGGTGCCGAGCAGTGCGGTGGACACCTGGCCGGTGATTGCGACGAGGGGGACGGAGTCCATGTTTGCGTCTGCGATTGCGGTCAGCAGGTTGGTTGCGCCGGGGCCGGAGGTTGCGATGCACACGCCGGTCTTGCCGCTGGACACGGCATAGCCCTGAGCTGCGTGGCCTGCGCCCTGCTCGTGGCGGACCAGGATGTGGCGGACCTTCTTGGAGTCGTACAGGGGGTCATAGGTCGGCAGAATAGCTCCACCAGGCAGGCCGAATACGTCAGTCACACCCAGGTCTTCGAGGGTGCGGACGATTGCCTGAGAACCGGTCATGCGTTCTGCGGGAGCGTTTGCCGCGTCATCAGAAGTGGAAAATCCCATGGTCATGGAAATGCCTCGTGTCTTAATGGTTCTTCGTTGTATTCAATGTTCTGCGTGGGGTTGTGTGGTCCTCACGCATCCTATGCCCGGGGGTACCAAGCTATAAAAAATGCCCCTCGCTGTTGGTGGTAGCGTTAGGGGCGCTTAGTCGCAGTGAATTGACCCTGCCACTCGCCCTAGGCGACGTCGACAAGGTTTAGAATTCGCTGGAACATTGCTGTCTTCACCCTTCTATGGTGCGCTCTGAGAGGGGGTGAGTCAAATCTCTATCCGGCAACACACCCGTTTTTGTTCATAATGGCGCAGGTCAGATACTTTCTTTCATGATGTGGACACCTTGCGCTTGTTTGCACATTCCCACGTATTCATTTGAACAGGTGAGAAAAGCTCGCATTTTTGAGCGTCATGGCGCGTAATATGTGCGAAATACTCGTGACCTTCGTTGATTACCCCGGTAGACTGAAGCTATGACCGAACCGATTATCCCGGTCGCTGATGAGCTGACCGAAGCAAGTAAGTACGCAGAGGTTGTTGACCCCCGTAACTCTGTTGAGAGTAGCGAGTTTTTGACGGGTGAGGAACTCATTCGGGTTCTGCACCCGGTTTTTGACGAGCAGATTATTAATTACGGTGCATACAATTTGGTGTATGCGACGGGTCGTGCTGTTTACCGTAATCCTGATTTGGCGTTGCATCAGTATCCTGATCAGAAGCATTTTATTGTTGGGTATCAGGATGCGCCTGATGAGGTGATTATTGCTCCGGTGAATTTGCCGGCATTGACGCCTGCGGGTACGGCTACGACGATTGATAATACGAATGCGCTGCATGCGTATCGTGTGGGTGATGATGCGGTGACGCTTGAGTCGGTGAATGGTAGCTCGTTTTATTTGTCGTTTGAGGATAATGCTGAGGTGGCGACTCGTTTTGGCGTTGGCCTGCTGGAGCAGGGTAAGGACGTGGAGGATTTCCGTGAGTTTGTGACGCGGATTTGGCCGGTCCTGTAATAGAGACTTTTCGTGTTGGATGCCCGCTGCAACTCTTAGGGTTGCGGCGGGCTTTCGCATGTCTACACTCAACCACCAAGCAACAAGCTAAACCGCGACAGCCCTCCCCCACACCAGTTCGCTAGGCACGGGGCGCACACCCAAACCACGAACCATCCCCGGCGGGATTAGCTCGAGGTTCGGCACCCTCCTCGTTCCTACAGGGGCACCCGCCCTCGCTTCGCTTCGGGCACCCTGATGTCACTACGGAGGCCACCGAAACCTCCACGCACCCGCCTAACCGGTGCAGCTACGTTTTCCGGAAGCGCCCTCAGGGTGTCACACGGACGCTCTCCGCAGCGAAGCAAGGAGGGGCGGAGCGTCCGGGTGACGGGTGCCCCTGCGTAGGCGCGGAGGAAACATGTAGCGCACCCCCGCAGTCTTAGGAGACGCGAGGTACCCACCCACCCCACCCCTGCAGGAACGAGGGCGAATACCGTCTTCCAAGCATCGAGCACCGGAGCAAGGGGAAATATCTATACCTCAAGCCAAAATCTATAAAATTCAGGGAACGCAAAAATCCCGCCGATTCCGAAGAATCAGCGGGATTTCTTGTGAAGTGCGCCCCCTGGGACTCGAACCCAGAACCCATTGATTAAGAGTCAATTGCTCTGCCAATTGAGCTAGAGGCGCTTGTTTGTTTTTCAAGGTTTCCCTTGCAACAGAAAAATACTATACGCGAGTTTTTGTGGTGTGCGCAAGTTGATTTAATGTGAGCCTGGACACATTGTTTGGGTGGGGTGTGTGGGACACTAGTGTGTGTACTGTGTGGGGCGCGTCTGCCCCTCCCCTGTTTGTTGTTTTGAGGAGTTTTTGATGAGTGTTCGTCTTGAGCCGGGTGTTCCGGCGCCTGCTTTTACCCTTGCTGATGCGTCGGGTGTGGAGCATAGTCTGAGTGATTATGCGGGTAGCAAGGTGATTTTGTATTTTTATCCGAAGGCGTCGACTCCGGGTTGTACTAAGGAGGCGTGCGATTTCCGCGATAATTTGGCGTCGTTGAAGTCGTTGGGTTATGTGGTGTTGGGTGTTTCTCCGGATTCGCCGGCGGCTATTGCGCGTTTTGTGGAGAAGGAGTCGTTGACGTTCCCGCTGTTGTCTGATGCTGATCATGCGGTGGCTGAGGCGTATGGTGCGTGGGGTGAGAAGAAGAATTACGGCAGGGTGTATGAGGGTCTGATTCGTTCGACGTTTGTGATTGATGAGCAGGGTGTTATTGCTGTGGCTCAGTACAATGTGCGTGCGACGGGCCATGTGGCTAAGCTGCGTCGTGATTTGGGCATTGATCCGAAGTAGGGTCGTGCTTTCTGTGCGTGTAGTGTGAGGGGCGGCGGCCCTGCACGAGGGTTGCTGTTTGGCGTGTTTGCGGGCTTTTTGCCCTATGGGCGCTTCTTTTAAGGCTTGGAGAACCTTGGTTCCTGGTGTACACTAATTTTTTGTTGCCTCAGACGCATGCATCTTCGGATGTGGGGGTGACACTGCGCGCGAGTGGTGAAATTGGCAGACACGCAGGATTTAGGTTCCTGTGCCTTATGGCGTGGGGGTTCAAGTCCCCCCTCGCGCACACACACATTTACATTGGGCCCGTCGTCACGGTTTTCGTGGCGGCGGGCTCTCTTGTATGTGCCGTGCCGGGTGGGTGCGTCTCGCCCGGTTTGGTGTTGAACCGTTATCCTGAGAGGTAAGCATCCGCGACGGAAGAGAGGACCCTCCCGTGCAGCATCAGCCTTATGCGCATCAGCCTTATACATCGTCAGCTGTTGGCAGTTCTGGTGAGCTATTGCGAGCCACTGCTGGTTCGAGTGGCTTGAGTCGACGCGCCGTTTTGCGTTTTGGCGCGCTTTTTAGTGCTGGTTTGGCGCTTTCTGCGTGTTCCAATCAGTCTTCTGCCGGTTCGTCTGTTGCTTCTTCGGCGAGTGCGTCCTCTGCTGATGCGCGTCGTGTGTTTCGTTTTGCGCAGGGTGCGGCGCCGTTGGGTTTGGATCCGGCATTGTTTCCTGTGGCGAGTACGTATCAGGTGACGGCGCAGGTTTTGCAGACGTTGTTGGTGGCGAATCATTACACGGGTGATCCTGAGGTTCAGGATTCGTTGTGTAGTGACTGGAAGATTTCTGATGACCGTTTGACGCATACGTTTGTGTTGCGTGAAGTGCATTTTAGTAATGGCGTTGCGTTGACTGCGGATGCTGTGGTGCAGAATTTCCAGAGGTGGCAGGCGTTGGCTACGGGCGAGGGTACTGCTGCTTTGGCGATGCCTGCTCAGCCGTTGTTTGCGTGGGGTTTTGGTGTGCCGAAGCCGGGTTCTGTTGATCCTTCTGCGGTGGAGCCTACGCCTGTTCAGGCGTCTCCATCTGGTGCCGCTACTCCGACTGCTTCTGCGAGCGCCTCCGCTACTGCTTCTGAGACTGCTACCCCGAGCGCATCCCCGTCGGTTTCTGCTTCTGCGAGCGCTTCTGATGCTGCGCGTCCGAGTGATAAGAAGCCCGCGCAGAATGCTTCTGTGCTGTATGCGGTGCAGCCTTTTATGCCGTTGGTTTCGTCGGTGGTGGCGAATGGTAACTCTGTGGTGGTGACCCTGTCGCGTCCTTCGTTGGCGTTCCCGCGTATTTTGACGCAGCAGGCGTTCGGCATTATTGAGCCTTCGCTTTTTGGCACTGACCAGAAGCTGACGGGTAACCCGGTGGGTACGGGAGCGTTCCGTGTGGAGTCGTTCAAGGACGGCACGGTGCGTCTGCTGAAGAATACCCATTTTGAGGGTCAGGCACCTGAGCTGGATGAGATTCAGATTTCGACCCTCACTTCATCGGATAAGCGTTATTTTGCGCTGATGGAGGGTCATATTGATGCGTGCGATCAGGTGAATTCAACTGATTTGGGTCAGTTGGCGCGTGATGGTTATCAGACTCCGGGGCGTGACCCGTTCTCGCTGGTGTATTTGGGTTTGAATACGGCGCATCCGGTGTTGAAGAATATTTCGGTGCGTCGCGCTATTGCGCATGCGGTGGATCGTGGCGCACTACGTCAGTATTACCCGCAGGGCACCTCAGATGCGCAGACGCTGATTTCGCCGTCCTTCCGCATTAAGGCTGATGACGCGAAGGATTACACGGACCGCAATCAGGATATGGCGCGCTCACTGTTGGCGGCGGCAGGGTACGACAATCAGGTGATTGAGTGCTACTACCCTGCCGATGTTTCTCTGCCGTGGATGGATACTCCGCAGAAGGTGTATTCGGAGATGGTGGCTTCGCTGATTGAGGTGGGCCTGAATATTAAGCCGGTGCCTTTGCCGTGGGCTGAGTATCTGCCGAAGAGCCGTGAGGTTTCTTCTGAGCGCGGTATTACGCTGGCTGGTTTCTACGGCATGTACCGTGACCCGTATGCGTTCTTTGGTCCGGTGTTGGCGCCGCTGATTGCTGAGCATCAGGTGCGTTCGTTGATTGCTGATGCGCCTTCGGATATGACGACTGGTTTGACGAAGAAGAGTTCTGATGTGCCGTCGTCGGGCGGTGCGGATTCGAATGTACGGATTTCTGCGACTCCGAGCCCGCACCCGAGCTATTCGCCGGATCCGTTGACTCCTGAGGAGGAGGCTTCGGCGTCTGCATCGCCGAGCCCGTCGGCAACTCCTTCGCCGTCGCCTACTGCTGCGGCTGTGGCGCCGTCGCCTCGTTTTACGGAGATTCTGGAGGCGATTCGTACCGCGGATTCTGCCGATTCGGTGGATTCGCAGCGTGAGTTGTACGCGAAGGTTCTGTCTCAGCTGGGTCAGTTCATGCCGGCGGTTCCGCTGCTGAATGTGACGTCTAAGGTGGCTGTGAGCCGTGAGGTTCAGGGCTATCAGACGGAGCAGAATGCGATTGAGCTGTTCAGTAAGTTGCGTAAGTTGTAGACAGTTCAGGTTTGAGTATTGCGTTGCATGTGTGTTTGGCGTGCCTTAGAGGGTTTTTACCTTCCAGGGAAGCCGCTATGTGAACTGCAACACTCTCCTGTTATTTGCTGATTCTAGCTATGCCTCCCCCGCCAAAAGGAGTAGGCTAGATGATGTACCCCACAGTCATTGTGCCCAAGGACGGGCACCCTCACCCCAAGGGAGAATTCAGTGGTAGCACGTACTGAACGAACCGACGTCGTCCTGGTCGGCGGCGGCATCATGAGCGCCACCCTCGGCGTGTTCCTCAAGGAGCTCGAACCGACCTGGAATATTATCCTGCTCGAACGCCTCGACAAGGTTGCTCAGGAATCCTCCAACCCCTGGAATAACGCAGGTACCGGCCACTCGGCACTGTGCGAGCTCAACTACGCCCCCGCTGGTCCCGACGGCACTGTCTCCGCCGCCAAGGCGCTGAACATTAACGAGCAGTTCCAGGTTTCGCGCCAGTTCTGGGCATCCCTGGTTGAGAAGAATATTCTGACTGACACCAGCTTCATCAACCCGGTACCCCACATGTCTCTGGTCTTCGGTGAGGACCACTCCAAGTACCTGGCTGCACGCTACGATTCCTTCCGCAAGGAGAAGCTCTTCGAGCGCATGGAATTCTCCGCTGACCGCGACAAGATCGCTGAGTGGGCACCGCTGACCGTCAAGGGCCGTAAGGGTAACGAGCAGATGGCCGCAACCTGGTCCCCCGAAGGTACAGACGTGAACTTCGGCGCCCTCACCGAGCAGCTGGTCGACTACCTGCAGACCAAGGGCGTTGAGGTTCGTTACGGCTACCAGGTCACCAACCTGAACCGCGAATCCAACGGCTCCTGGACCGTTGACGCGATTAACCGCATCAACAAGGAAGAGCCGCTGACCATCAACGCGAAGTTCGTGTTCCTCGGTGCCGGTGGTGGCGCCCTGCACCTACTGCAGAAGTCCGGCATTGAAGAGGGTAAGGGCTACGGCGGCTTCCCCGTTTCCGGTCTGTTCCTGCGCAACACCCACGAGGCTACCGCAAACCAGCACAACGCTAAGGTGTACGGTCAGGCTTCGGTGGGTGCGCCTCCCATGTCTGTGCCCCACCTGGACACCCGCTACGTGGACGGCAAGCGCGCCCTGCTCTTCGGCCCCTACGCCGGTTTCAAGACGAACTTCTTGAAGCAGGGTTCCGTACTGGACCTGCCGCTGTCCCTGCGCCTGCACAACCTGTACCCCATGACCCGTGCAGGTCTGGACAACTTCTCCCTGGTCAAGTACCTGCTCTCCGAGCTGGTCAAGAACAAGAACGCTCGCCTGGAGACCCTGCACCAGTACTACCCCGAGGCTAATGGCGGCGAGTGGGAGCTCATCGAGGCCGGCCAGCGCGTCCAGATCATGAAGAAGGACGCAAAGAAGGGCGGCATCCTGCAGTTCGGTACCGAGGTTGTTTCTGCAGCTGACGGTTCCATCGCGGCTCTGCTGGGCGCATCCCCCGGTGCTTCTACCGCGGCTCCGATTATGCTGAACCTGCTGGCTAAGTGCTTCCCCTCCAAGATTGCCGGTTGGGAGCCTCGCCTGAAGGAGCTCATCCCCGGTTACGGCGTGAAGCTCAACGATAACCACGACCTGGCTGATGAGCTGATGGCTCACACCGCTAAGGTTCTGGGTATTTACAACTAGTTTTCAGCTATTCGAAAACAGCATCTGACAAGGCTTTTTGAAGCTTTTCGGGGCGGCGACCCTCTCTAACTGACCAACAGATCAACTGTCTGCACTCGCAGAAAAATGCGGGAGGGTCAGAAAACCCTATAATGTCACCGCAGGGGCGGGAAGGACAGCTCATTGTTCTCCCCGCCCCTTCTGTGCACCCACACGCTGAAACCCGCACGCTGAAACCCGCATGCTAAAGCTAACAGGCGCACCACTGTGTACATCCCACTCATTCAAGGAGCCCCATTGGCTGCACACACCGGCTCTTCCACGGACACCTCCTCAACCACGGTGTCCGCCGGAGCTCGACGCGGACTCTTCTCCCGTAAGAAGAAGCCCGCAGCCCCCAAGTACGCAAGCGTAAAACTACGCGACTTCCCCAAGGGCAGCATCCTCTACATCCTGCGCCGTGCCATCTTCAAGTTCGGCGCAAACGGCGCAAGCGACATGGCGGCAGCACTCACCTACTTCACCGTGCTGTCCATCTTCCCCGCCCTGCTGGCGATCGTCTCGCTACTGGGTGTGTTTGGGCACGGTGAGGAAAGCGCCGCGGTCATCCTTGCCTTCCTCAAGGACAACGCACCCGCCCAGATGTACGCCATTATGGAAGACCCCATCAAGCAGATTACCGGCGACCATGGCGCAGGCCTGGTGCTGTTGACTGGTATCCTCAGTGCGATCTGGTCCGCCTCCGGGTACACCGGATCCTTCGGCCGAGCACTCAACACCGTCTACGGTGTGCGTGAAGGCCGCCCCGGCTGGATTCTCAAGCCGCTGAACGTCTTCGTCACCACCGTGATTATCATCCTCGTGGTACTCATGATGCTCATGCTGCTACTGGGCGTAACTGTCCTGGACATGGTCGGTCAGTATGTACCCAAAACCGTGGACATGGAGCTCATCAAGCTCATCTGGCTCAACGGCCGCTGGGTGCTGATTCTGTTCATGGCGATTGCCCTGATTACCCTGCTCTACGCGGCTACCCCGAACGTGCGCCGCTTCAAGCCGTGGAAGCTCTCCCCCGGCGCGGCGCTGGCACTCTTCGGTATGGGTCTGGGTGGTTTCGGCTTCACCCTCTACGCCAATAACTTCAGCAAATACAACGCCACCTACGGCCTGATCGGTGGTGTGATCGTGATGCTGCTGTTCATCTGGATCATGAACAATATGCTGCTCTTCGGCGCGCACCTGGACGCCGAAATCATGCTCATGCGCCAGGTACTTGCTGGCGAAGACGACCGCGGACTCCTGAAGGTTCAGCCGCGCAGCACCGTTGCCTCCCGTGCGATGAAAGAACAGCGCGAACGCCTCATGTCCGCCGGACACGAACTGCAGCAGCAGGCGGTCGGCCAGGGCATGCTCCCCAAGCCGAAGGGCCCCTCCGTAGCACAACGCGTGCAGAAGGCAGTGGACACCAACACCACCATGATTCGCACGCTCATTGCCGATGGTAAGGAACGCCTCGACAACGGTGAGAAACAAAACGGCAAGCAGCAGCAAAAGCAGGCGAAGGCCGATGCCTCAGAGGCCCAGGCTTCTGAGACGAGCACAAAGGCAGATGCGAGCGCAAAGGTTGAGCCTCAGCAGGAGGCGCTTTTCGACCTGGGTGCTGACACTCCGAGCGGCGGCGCTGTAAGCGCGGCGAAGAAGAACTAAGCGGCAGCTCAGCTGAGCGCATATCGCCTCCACCTTTCAAGGGCGCGAGATAGAAAAGGGCGCAGGACAGAAACCCCGCGCTGGTCACTAAGATAGACATATGACCAGTACAGATTTCTCTCCCGCGCCCTTTGCTGTACCCAGCATTGCCCTGCCCGACCTCGCGTACACCCTCTACCAGCCGCAGCAGCTCACAAGCCGCGTTCCCGCCCTCATGATTCACGGCTTCGCCACCCGCGGCGATCAGCTCTACGGCGGCACCGGTTGGATTCGCCAATACCTGCGCGCCGGATACCCCGTGCTGGTCGTTAACCTGCCCTACCACACGAACGAATACCTCAAAGACCCGCAGTTCACGGTTGATTGCAAACTCCCTAACAACACGGGCGTGCGCAGCCGCACAATTCCGTTCGATTCGGTGCCCCCTGTCGATGCTGCAGGTCAGCCGCTGACCCCCATGCACCTGTTCACCAATCTGCTCGCCCAGCTGCTGCGCACCGTCGCCACCGAGAACGACCTCGGCGTTGAACTGGAGCCCCGCGCGCACGTTATCGGTTTCTCCTTCGGCGCCCGCGTCGGCTGGGAACTCGCCCTCACCCACCCGGAGGCGGTCGCGTCCCTCACCCTGGGCGGCCTGCCCCTACACGACCACCTCATTACCCTGCGTTCCATGCTCGAAGCGCACGAGGGAACCAGCGTCACGGCGGATAGTGAAACCCCGGCGGCGGACTCCACCGACGAGGCGATTGCCTCCTTCACCTCGATTATTGACAACTCCCCCATTCAGCCCGACGCACTGCTGAAGTTCGTGCGGATTCCCTTCGGCCCGTTCTTCGACGTGCCCGCCCTGCGTGCCGGATCCCCGAACCTACCTGCCGGTCACCCGGGCGCGCATCCGCACGCACCCGTTGCTGTCGTGCTCGGTGACGCGGACACCATCGCCGCCGACGGTGCGGAACTCTACGACATGGTGCGCGGCAACAACCCGCTCAACCGCTTCATCTCCCTGCCCGGCCGCGACCACGTGAATGCACTGACCTCGGGCGCATTCCGACGCGGTGCGCTCGCCTTCGCTGCTGACGTGGAGGCGGCAGAGTAAGTAGCCGCAGGCTACGATATCCGGGCGGAAAAGAGACAACGTCATAAAACGTCACATTCACCTGGGGGCTTCACGCTCAACCCCGGGGTGCATCAGGTATGCCTTAGCTCTTAGAATGGGAACGTATCAAAAAACCTTTATCTGCGGTTGAACCTCAGCCGCGCCTTAGCAAAGGAGCACCATGCACAAGGTTAAGGCTGTCGTAGCCCTCGCCCAGGACGCGCCCGTCACCGTCACCACCATCAACGTACCCGACCCTGGCAAGGGCGAAGCACTCGTCAAGGTCCTCACCTGCGGTGTCTGCCAGACCGACCACCACTACGTCACCGGCGGCGTCGGCCAGGACTTCCCCTACCTGCTCGGCCACGAGTCCGCAGGTATCGTCGAGGCTGTCGGCGATGACGTCACCAACATCGCCCCCGGCGACCTGGTCATCCTCAACTGGCGTGCAGTCTGCGGCGAATGCCGCGCATGCCGCAAGGGCCAGCCGCAGTACTGCTTCGCAACCCACAACGCAACCCAGAAGATGACTCTCGAGGACGGCACCGAGCTCACCCCCGCATTGGGTATCGGCTCCTTCGCAGAGAAGACCCTCGTCGCAGCAGGTCAGTGCACCAAGATCACCGCTGACATCACCCCCGAACAGTACGCAGCAATCGGCCTGCTCGGCTGCGGCGTCACCGCAGGTCTGGGCGCTGTACTGAACACCGGTGAGCTCAAGCGCGGCGAGTCCGTCGCTGTTATCGGTTGCGGCGGCGTCGGCACCGCAGCAATCGCAGGCGCACAGCTCGGTGGCGCAACCACCATCATCGCCGTGGACATCGACGAAGAGAAGCTGGCCCGCGCCCGCGAGCACGGCGCAACCCACACCGTGAACTCCTCCAAGGTCGACCCCGTCGAGGCCATCAAGGAACTCACCGGCGGCTTTGGTGCAGACCTCGTCATCGACGCTGTCGGCATCGCCCCCACCTTCAAGCAGGCGTTCGAAGCACGCGACCTGGCTGGCCGCGTCGTCCTCGTCGGCGTGCCCGCACCCGGCACCACCTGGGACATCCCGCTGGACGAGGTCTTCGGCCGCGGCGGCTCCATCAAGAGCGCATGGTACGGCGACACCCTGCCCTCCCGCGACTTCCCCGAATTCGTGGACCAGTACCTGCTCGGCCGCCTCGACCTGGACAGCTTCGTCTCCGAGCGCATCGGCCTCGAAGACGTCAACGACGCATTCGAAACCATGAAGACCGGCCGCGTGCTGCGCTCGGTCGTGGAACTCTAGGAGCGTAGCGTGAGCGAACGTATTGAACGAGTTGTCACCTCCGGCACCTTCTCGCTGGACGGCGGTTGCTGGGATGTTGACAACAACGTCTGGATTATCGGCAATGACTCCTCCGTGATCATCATTGACCCCGCCCACGACGTCGACAAGATCTCCCGCACCGTCGCAGGCCGCACCGTGGAGAAGATTCTGCTGACCCACGCCCACGACGACCACATCCGCAGCGCCAAGGAGGCGGCAGAACGCTTCGGCGCGCCCGTCTACCTGAACCCCGCGGACCGTGTGCTCTGGGAAATGGTGTACCCCTCCTGGGACTTCGACCACGAACTCACTGACGGCGATGTGCTGCGCATCGGCGAGACCGAGCTGAAGGTTATCGCCACCCCCGGCCACTCCCCCGGCTCCGTGTGCTTCTATGCACCCACCCTCAGCTGGGAGAACAGCGAAGGCGTCGTTTTCTCCGGCGACACCCTCTTCAACGGCGGCCCCGGCGCAACCGGACGCTCCTACAGCGACTTCGATACCATCATCGAGTCGATCTCGACCCGCCTGCTGACCCTGCCCGAGTCCACCGCGGTCCTCACCGGCCACGGCGACAGCACCGGCATCGGCTTGGAAGCACCCGAGCTTCCGGCATGGATTAAGCGCGGTCACTAAACCGGTAGCCTCACGCAGAGGCCTTCACGCGGGACCCTCCCGCGGAGGCTCACAACACGCCAAGCACGGTACGCAAAAGGCGGATGCCCCACCACCTACAGAAGGTGGCGGGGCGTCCGCCTTTAAGCATGGGCTCATCACGCTCAAGCTCCCCGCAGGGAACAAGCCGCAAGGAACTAGCAGCGCCCTAAACTAGCCGCGTTCCGTCTCAGCCAAAGGAGCCAGCTGCTCCTCATGCTCCTCACGCCACAGGTAACCGTACAAATGGCCCAACGCAAAATACATCGTCGCAATAATCACCGGAATCATAAACGCGTTACGGTAATACGGTGCATCGCCCATATAGCCGCCCCACATGCAACCCATCGCAAGACCAATGCCCAACATCGAACGAGTAAAGAAGCTCGCCTGCGCATCAGGAATATGCTTGAGCGAACGGTTCAGCCACAGCTCATGGCCGCCAAATGCAACGCCCAGCACCGCGCCGCAGAACGCCAACGCATAGAAAATCGTGGACGTATCATCGCTCGCCGGCAAATACAGCGCCGCCATAATCAGCAGAATACCGCTCACCAGCCAGCCGTGCCACGGATTCACCGAACGGCCACCCAAAACCACCGGGAAAGCCACCACCACGAGCGCGCCGGTACCGGTCGCAACCATCGCCATAAACAGGTTCATCGAACCGTGGATCAGCGAGAAGCCCAGCAGACCAGAACCAACCGAACCCATGCACGCGCCCAGCAGCACCAGGCCAAGAATCAGCACCACCGTCTGACGGCTCGGACGCACCAGATTCTGAGGCGGAGCCATACGAATACGCGAAATATCCGGCAGAACCCTCGGTGCCACCAGCACCACAATGAACAGCAGCGCATCCAGAATCATCGTGATCCAGAAGCCCGCATACTCATGATTCGGGGTGATGTACGCATCGCCCAGCCACACCAGCAGAGCAGCCAGCGGGTACATCGACATATTCGCCGTCGTACCCCACGACACCGCAGTCGACAAGCGAACATCACTGTACTGGTAGTTACGGCGATACAACGACTCAAGAGCAAACGGAGTCCACGGCGGAGTCGTAAAGCCCATCGCCACACAAGAGAGCGCATGGTAGGTCGTACTCACGTTATTCGGGTCAACCGTCAAACGCCAACCAATCACCAACATATTCGACACCGCAGCAATATTCAGTATCGACGTAATCGCCAGCAACGACCGCAAACCCAGAGCACGCACCAGCATCGGGCCGAGCATAATCTGCACCGAATACGCGCCAGTAAACGCCGCCACCGCATAGCCACCATCATGCACACTACCCAGATGGCTCGCCAACAGAATATACAGCGCAAACGCCGAAGAAGCCGCCGGAATGTGGAACAGAATCGTCAACACACTACGGGCAAAACCCTCAGCACGAAGCACCGCATACAGGTGACGACGCTGCTCCTTACCGTTGCGCTGGAACAACGCCCAATGCTGACGCAAAATATCCGGCAGTGAAGCGTTCGTATTAATCTCATCCGCAGCCGGAACCGGGCGAGGCGGCAACTCCTGCAACACGTGCTCATTGTTGCGCACCACATCCGTCAGGGAAGTGCCCGGAACCGTCGGAATACCCGTGCCCGAAGCACGCATTTTATTCAGCGCATCGGAAGCGGGGCTCACCTTCGTGGTGCGCGGAGGAACCTCCGGCGCGGATGCGCTAGCGCGCGCATCAGCCGGAGGCTCCACACGATACGTTGAGTTCGGGTCCTTATCCTGAGGTGTCGAGGTCATCATCTCTTTCACGAATAAGCCGCCGGACATGGTACAACAGAGGCCCGGAAGCGAATTTATGCCTAATAGGAGTTTACCCTCACCGACGAGCCGTTCTGTCCCTTTTCAACCACAATCTGGGCGGGAATACGGTTCTTCATCTCCTCCACATGCGAAATCAGGCCAATAGTGCGGCCGCTATCACGTAGCGACTCAATCGTGCCCATCACCATGTCCAGGGTCTCGGCATCCAGCGTGCCGAAACCCTCATCGATGAAGAGGGTATCCAACTCGATACCGCCGTTATTCGCCTGAACAACCTCAGCCAGACCCAACGCCAACGACAGCGACGCCAAGAACGACTCACCGCCGGACAGCGAGGACGCCTCACGCGGCTCACCCGTCCACGTGTCAGTAATCTCAAGGTTCAGGCCGCCACCGGAACGGCTACCCTTCGCACGGTGATCGCTGAACACCATGCCGTAACGGCCCTCACTCATCCGGTCCAGATGCAGCGACGCCGACCGCAGAATACGCTCAAACTCGGCACCCAGCACGTAGCTGACCAGGTCAACCTGATGCTCATAACCGCCCAGAGTGTCACCGCGGGCAGCCGCCGCCAGATTAGCCAGCATCTGCGCACGGTCATAACGCTGCGCCGTCTGCGCACGGAACGCCGCATACTCGCCACGCAGCGCCTGCAAAGAACGAAGCACACTCTCCCGCTCACCCTCACGAAGAGTCAAACGGTGCGCCGCCGCACGCAACTGCTTAACCTGCTCACGCACACCCTGCAAATCATCCGGCGCCTGCTCGCCAGCGGCAACACGAGCCGCCACCGCAACAATCGCCTCACGACCAAAGCCCTCAAGCAGGCGGGCATGCTCCAACTCATACGCGGCAATAGCCTGCTCCAGGGCATCAACACGCTCGGGGGTGCGCACCGCCGCCTGCACCAGCTCAGTGCTCTCAAACGAAGACTCAGCCAGCAGACGCTCAGCCTGCTCCGCCGCCAAAGCATGACGCTCACGCGCCTGCCCCA
>FLSH01003437.1_pt1 | contig 17655 bp, 13 predicted proteins | sample 1550441 | NCBI WGS metagenome assembly FLSH01 (sample SAMEA4031756, study PRJEB14383) | metagenome | biome: human; feature: oral; material: saliva | place: Philippines | collected 2014 | reverse complement strand
CAGGTGTCTACTTCTTTGTAGCACTGGCAGGATTGCGGTTGGGATATGTGAAAGACTTCAGCGTGTTTGTTCCTTACATTCTTACAATCGTCTATCTTATCATTGCCGAGCTGTATTTGAAGAACGAAAACCCAATAAACAACTGGGCGTACACCATGTTAGGGCAGATGTATATCGCATTGCCCTTCTCCATGATTAACGTTCTGGCTTTCCAACACGATGCGAACGGCAACATAATGGCTGATATGCTTTTGCCTTTAAGCATCTTCATCTTCCTGTGGACGAACGATACGGGAGCCTATTGTTCAGGTTCGCTTTTTGGCAAGCACAAGCTCTTTCCACGCATCAGCCCTGCAAAGAGCTGGGAAGGCAGCATTGGCGGTGGCATTTTTGTCATTGCCGTGGCTGTGTTGATAGGCTATCTCACCGAGAATCCATCAGCACCAAATGCGCTCACCATTCCTCAATGGGTCGGACTGGGCATAGTTGTGGCAGTCTTCGGCACTTGGGGCGACCTCGTTGAAAGTCTGTTTAAACGCACGCTTGGCATAAAGGACAGCGGGAATATACTTCCCGGACACGGCGGAATGCTCGACCGTTTCGACTCTGCACTTATGGCTATTCCTGCCGCAGTGGTTTATCTTTATGCGCTCACGCTGATTTAAATAAGATATAGTCAGCATACACTTGTAAAGCTGAAAAGGAGCAAAGCAACGAATAATGGTTGCTTTGCTCCTTTTTTATTTGCAGTTTTTGCTTTGAAAGTCAGTATTATTATTCATTGTATGTCGTATGATAATGAATTATCATACTGATGTTAATCAATTATCATACCGATGATAATGCATTATCATATTGATGACAATCAATTATCATACTGATGATAATGTATTATTATACAGATGAATTGAAAGAAACTTTCAGTTCCTTTTGCTATTCTTGCGGTACAACGTTCTGCTAAAATCCTAAATTTTAGGTATTGTGTGAATAAGTGAATGGTGGTACCTTTGCATTCTAAAAAACATATTATCAATAAAAGGCTGAACACTAATAGAAGGTTCACAATACTTTAGTATAAGAAATTAACAATTAAAAGAACAAAAATGAAACAAAAGTACATAAAAGCCCTCAATGGGTTTAAACTAATAATGGTTATTGTATTGGCACTGCTACCAATGGCAGCAAGTGCAAACGAGGAGTTGAAAACAAATGCAAACGTAGTGGGACACGTAACGGACAAAGCCACTGGCGAGCCAATACCACACGTGGCAGTACAGGTGCTGGGTACGATGATAGTCAGCGTTACCAATGCGGAGGGGTATTACCATCTGGAAGACTTGCCACTTGGCAAGCAAACAATAGAGGCTCGTGCCACGGGATACCACGCTGAAAGGCAGACGATTGAAGTGGAGAAGAATGCAAGGCTGACAACAGATTTTGTATTGAAGACTGATGAAATATCGTTGGACGAAGTTGTGGTATCGTCAAATCGCAGCATATCGTTGCGACGCAACGCACCAACGTTGGTGAACGTGATAGATACGCGCACGTTCAACATCACCAATTCTATGTGTCTGGCACAAGGTCTGAACTTTCAGCCCGGTGTGCGCACCGAAGACAATTGCGCCAACTGTGGTTTCTCGCAAGTGCGTATAAACGGGTTGGACGGGCATTATTCGCAGATACTTATCGATTCTCGTCCCGTGTTTTCAGCCTTGCAGGGCGTTTACGGCTTGGAGCAGATACCTGCCAATATGATAGAGCGGGTAGAAGTAGTGCGAGGTGGAGGCTCGGCATTGTATGGTTCGTCGGCAATAGGTGGAACCATCAACATCATTACGAAAGAACCATTGAGCAATTACGCTGAGTTGGCGCATACGTTCACGGCTTACGAAGGAGGAAAGACATTCGATAACAACACCACGGTGAACACTTCCATTGTGTCGAGCAACAATAAAGCAGGCTTCTCGGTCTATGGACAGAGCCATAATCGTGGCGGTTACGACAGAGACCAAGACGGCTTTACCGACCTTCCAAAACTAATCAACAAAACCATTGGTATGGGTGCTTTCCTGCGATTGAACAACTATTCCAAGCTGAAACTGCAATACCACGCTTTGAACGAATATCGTCGTGGTGGCAACAACCTGCACCTGCCTGTACACGAATCGAATATTGCAGAAAAACTCGACCATAATATCAATGGCGGTTCGTTGAGTTACGACCTCTTCACACCTAACGGATTGAACCATCTTACGGCTTATGCTTCGTTTCAAACCGTATCGCGCGACAGCTATTATGGTGGTGCGGGCGACGGTTCGGAAGAAAGCAAGGCAGAGGCTTTGAAGGCTTACAGCAAGACCCACGACACGAACTTAATGGGAGGTCTGCAGTTTGTTCATAACTTCGGACGTTTGCTTTTTATGCCTGCCGACCTTACTTTGGGTGCTGAATATACCTACGATGCACTGAAGGACCACGCACTCGGCTACGATGTCATTACCCGACAAACCGTGCGGACGGGTAGCTTGTTCCTGCAAAACGAATGGAAGAACGAGCATTGGGGCATACTCTTGGGTGGTCGTTTCGACAAGCACAATCTCATCAACCACCTTATTTTCAGTCCGCGAGTGAATCTGCGCTTCAATGCAACTCGCAACGTTCATTTGCGTTTAACTTACGCAGGCGGATTCCGTGCACCACAAACATTCGATGAAGACTTGCATACGAGTATGGCAGGCGGCGAGCGAATAAAGACCTATTTGGCGAAAGACTTGAAGGAAGAACGCTCTAACAGTTTGAGCCTCTCAGCCGATATGTACTATAACTTCGGCAATGTGCAGACCAACTTCTTGGTGGAAGCCTTCTATACACACCTGAACAATGTGTTTGCACAGCGTGTTTTGAAAGAACGCGACGAAAATGGCATTCGCATTCTCGAACGTTTCAATGCCCATCAGGCAACGGTCTGGGGTATGAATGCAGAGGGAAAGGCTGTATTCTCTAAGTGGTTCTCTTTGCAAAGCGGACTCACAGTGCAGCGCAGCGAATACAAAGACGCTGTGGAATGGGACGAAGATGCGCCTGCCGAAAAGAAGTTTTTGCGTACACCGAACGTATATGGCTACTTCACGATGCAGTCGTCGCCCGTTAAGCGTTTGTCCATAGCCCTTTCAGGCAACTATAATGGACGTATGCTCGTAGGGCACGCAGCAGGTTCGGGGGTAGAAAAGCCTGTGGCAGTGCGCACGCCATCGTTCTTCACATTGAGTTTAAAGGCAAGTTACGACTTCGATATTTACAAGCAAGTAAAGGCACAGCTCAATGCGGGCATACAGAATATAGGCAATGTTTACCAGCGCGATTTAGACAAAGGTTGGAACCGCGATGCTTCCTATATCTATGGTCCGTCGCTCCCACGCTGTTTCTATGTAGGGTTGAAACTGACGTATTAAGGAACTTGATTCCACAAGCGGGCGAATTAATATAATTCAACATTTTTTCTCTATTTCTTGCATTTGTCGAAAAAAAGATTTACATTTGCAAGTGATAGTCTAATAAATGACAATTTTTAAAGCCCGAATACGATGAAACCATTAGCGGAAAGCATTTTGGCAAGCCATCATACAACGTACCGAAACAATGGTGCAAGTATGCTTTGTGCGTCCGCTATTCACTGTTTTCATCTGTTCAAGGACGTCCGTTTGAGAATCTCGAGAACTTCTGTATCACTGCTACACCTTGCATTCTCAATCGATAAAATTCTACGAATGCCCTGCCTGCATCTCCGACAAAAGGAGGTTCAGGTGGGGCATTCTGCATTTTTCTACCCCCGCTGATTTAAGGATAGGGTAGCACTTCATCACGACAAATCACCTTATTATTCATCAATAAAAATAAAAGATTATGAAAAGAAAAGCATTACTTTCATTTATTCTCGCCGCAATGGCAGCAATGTGGGCAGGCACAACACAAGCTCAAGAGTATTACGACCTTACCATTGCGCTTACACAAGTAAATTCTATAAACTGCAAGAACCTATCCTTTATTAAAGGTGTGAGTGGCACTGTAAAGTACGACGATGAAACAAAGACCCTTACATTGGAGAATGCAACCATCGTAGGAGATAAGTATAAAACTGCCATTTCTTCTAAAATTGATGGCTTGATAATTAAGGTTATCGGCAAAAATAAGCTGCAAACAGAAAGTGGTTCTGGTATTCTGTATGAAAACTCGATTACCATTACTGGTGGCGGAACACTTGATATAGAGTGCCAGAAGAACTGTGCCATCTATGCAAATAAGGGCAATCTCACCATCGAAGATTGTACCATAAACGCTAAAAGTAACGAATACGGCATTGCAGGATATAATGGTACAACCGAGAATCTTACAATAAAGAATGCTGCAATAACAGCAGAAGGTACAGAAAAAGGCTCTATTTGTGATTTTGCCACCCTCACTATGATTGGTTCTAAAATATCTGAACCTTCAGGCGCAGCGTTCGACCCATCAATGCACTGTGTGGCTTTGAACGGAGAGAAAGTTACAAGCAAGGTAGTGATTGTCAAAGATGCAACAAACATTGAGGCTCCTACAGTCAATGCCACAGCTGCGCAAGGCATCTATACCCTTAGCGGTGTGCGTGTATCTAACGAGTTGAAAGACTTGCCTAAGGGCATTTACATCGTGAATGGTAAGAAAGTGGTGAAGCAGTAAAAAGCAATTAACTTCCGTACCCAGTAAGGGTACGGAACACCGCCTACCATTATGAACCTATCGTTTTCAGAATAACCAACATACCGTCTATATTAGGAGAGGAATCCAGCAGGATAACTTATTTTATCATTCATCATTAAAGAACAAAAGAATTATGAAGAAAAAAGCATTATTTTCGCTCATTCTCGCTATAGTGGCGATAATGTGGGCAGGAACAGCACAGGCGCAGGCTGAAGATTACGAACTCTTGATAGCTGGCGTGCAAGTTACTTCCGACAACTGCAACGACCTTTCCGTGATTGACGGCGTGAAAGGTACTGCGAAGTATGACAATGCTACCAAGACCCTCACGCTCGACAACGTAACTATCCACAACACAGCAGAAACTATAAATGGCACTGGCATCTACAATATTATTGATGGCTTAACCATTCGTCTTATCGGTAACAACACTGTTACTGCAGAGAAGAGTGTAGGACTGTGGAATGGACGAGACGATGCCATCACTATCACGGGCGGTGGCAGTCTTACGATAAATGCCTCAACCACGGCGAGCAACAAAAATTATCAAAAAGGCATTTTCAATCGAGGTTCTATCACCGTGAGCGATTGCACCGTGGAAGTGAGTGCAGGGGAATACGGACTTTGTGACGGCTATTGGAAATTTGAACGTTGCAATATGCGCGTTAAGGGTGGCGGTATGAGTGGCGACCAGTATGCAGGCAGTATCAGTTGGGTGTGGGATAATAAGCCCGAGTTCACTGGTTGCGGTGTTACATCGCCCACAGGAGCGTACTGGAAAGAGTTCCAAGATGGCGAATACACCTACTATACTCTCTTTGGCGCAGACGACAAGGTTGTAACTGATTGGGTAACTATTACGTCCGACCCTAACATCATTGAGGCTTCAACAGTCAATGCCACAGCTGCACAAGGCGTCTATTCCCTTAGCGGCGTGCGTGTATCTAACGAGTTGAAAGATTTGCCTAAAGGCATTTACATCGTGAATGGTAAGAAAGTGGTGAAGCAGTAAAAGCAATTAACTTCCGTATTCTTATTGGGTACGGAACACCGCTTGTCATTATGAATCTAACATTTTTCAAATAATAGCACGCTACCCCTGCTTTGAAGCAGGAGTGGCAAAGCACATAACGGAAGCCACTGCAACGAAACATTGTTGCAGTGGCTTCTTTTTTTCTGTTTCTTTTCTGCCTTTATAACATAAAGTCGGCTTTTCTCTAACCAATAACAAGTTTAAGCAAAGGGCTGTATTCGCAAGGATAAAAGAACTGAATGCCTTAGCAAGAAGAATACTGTTCAATTCTGTATGACTGCAAAAGTTGCTTCTACCGAATTGGATAATGAAGATAAGAAGTATCTGGTAAATTCAGGAAAAGTCAGAAAAACTCTTGTAATTAGAATTCTTTACGTGTAAAAAATATTTTTTCTACACGTAAAGAAATATTTACTTACACGTAAAAAAATATTTATTTACGTGTAAATAATTTGTAAAACAGCATTTAAGCAGGCTAAAGAGTTGTGCATCAGAGAATTGAAACTTGTTTTTGCGAGTTGGTAGAAAGCTAACGAAACAGCAATGAAATAAAAAAGTGGTTTTCTTAATTTTATTGGAGTATTATTTGAGAATTTTATGTAAGTTTGCAAATGAAATAGAACATAACCAATAAGACATAACTTTATGGCAATAAGTATCAGGCTACAACAAAGTAAGTTTAAAGAAGCCAACCGTGGCGGTAAGTGGCACGCACGTGTGGTGAGCAGTGGTGAAACTTCGACAGCCGACCTTGCGGCAGCTATTCAAGCGAGTACTTCGTTTACACGAGGCGAGGTTACGGGTATTATTATGGCATTGGTAGACGAAATTAGTTATAATCTCAGTCTTGGCAACACTGTTGTGCTCGACGGATTAGGGCGATTTCATCTGACGGTGGAGAGCGATCCAGTAGAGAACAAAGAAGATTTTGACATTAAGAAGAATGTGAAAGGGGTGAAGTGCAAGTTCTTGCCAGCGAGCCGACGCGACCCTAAGACTCGTAAAAGCACACAGGATTTTGCTTCGGGCGTGCAAGTGGTGTGGGCTGACCCTGAAGACGAGGAAGATTAATTCGGACTTCAACGATATACAAAAAGGAGCGAATGCCGCAACGGCATTCGCTCCTTTCGTATGTTTCAGTAGTTCTATAAGTTGTACATCAAACCGAAATTGATGCAGTTTAATGCTGTTAGCCTTCCCATAAGGTTTGTTCCAGGCAGCAGACTTTCTTGTCTCAAGAAGCCCATTAGGTAGACGTTGTGGTTGTAGAAAGCCGAGATATGCTTCGATATTTGGTGGCTTGCCGTCATACCTAAGTTAATGGCAGCGTCCTTGTTGTGCGGTTTGTTTGTCTGAATACCGATGGCAGGACCTGCGTACAGGGCTACGTTCCATAAGCGGTTAGGGTTGTATCCGCGGAAGTAAGAGAGGAGGTCGAGTTGGAGGTTGGCTGCAACGAAAGCAATGTTATGCTTTTCTTCATAGAATTCAGCGTTGTTGTTTTCGATGTAGGCATACTTAATGTTGTCCATAACGTATTCCAAACCAAGACGAACGGAGGTTATCTCGTTCAGTCTATACCCTGCAAATGCAGCAAGATTGACCTTTGCTCCGTCGTTCTTAAAGCGGTGTCTGGTGAGCAAGATGTTCCAACCGCCACCGATAGCACCAAACCATCGCATTGGTTTCTTTGAGGCATAAGACGTCATATCGGCATCTTCGTAGCGGGCAATGCGGTTGAGCGGCACGGTTAAGCCTACGCGAACAGAGAACGAGTTGCCCAATTTCAGCGGCTTGCTGCCTGCTTCCTTCGTTCTGTATAGCGTGTTTCCTGCCTCGTTAATATACACACGGTCGTGTATGTCGAGCGCAGAATACATCGGTTCGATGTTCAAACGGAGGTCGCGACTGAGGCGTGTCCATAGTTGCAGACCAAGACGGAAACCGCTGACCGTAATTCTTGAACCCTTGATGGTGTGTTCTGCATCGTTCATAACGAGCCAACCGTTTTGGAAACCTGTGATAAGATTGGCACCGACAAGCGAATGCCAATTGTAGTTCTTGCTCAGTCCCAACGGATTGATGAGTACATCGCCTACTATTGTGCCCAAGCCAATGGCGTGGTGAATGTCTTCTGTTTGTCCTTTTTGGGTGTGTGTGGTTGTCATATCCACACCTTTTGCCATATTCAGACCAATGCGTGCACCGAGGAAAGAATTTGCCCACCAGCCCAACGAGAGCTGCATGGAGGTGCCCCACGAGTCTTTTCCCTTGCTTGGAAGCATAGGATAGTTGGCGTAGCCATACCCATAGTCGAGGAAGAAGCGGTGTCGTCCCGATGAAGGAGCATTTTGCCAAGGTAGGTTCTTTATGGTGTTGATGAAACCATCGAGATGGTATTGCGCACCAAATGCGAGTACGTTTGACACTGCTCCGGGAGTAGTGTAAATCTGGTTCGAGTCGTAATGGCTGCTCGGCATCCAATAAATGGTGTGGCTGTAGAACAGAGAGAGGTAGGGGAGGACACGGTATGAAATCATTCCGCCAACGTTTGCTCCGACATCTGCTTTCTTTCCGTATTCGCTTAACACCAACGAAGGACCGCCATAGAGGTTTACACCCCACCTTCTGCTTGGACGGTAGCCCGCCATTGCATTGAGTACGTTAAGCTGATAGTCGGCAGATATGAAGGTGTTCTTGTACGTGAACTTGCTTAAATCACCACTACGGTTCTGTTGCCAAATAGGATTGGCAATGTAGTCTACCATAAGTTTTGCTCCGTGGTACATATTGAAGTTGTAGCCAGCAAAGCCATTGAAGTTCAATAATAGTCCACGCGACTTGTCGGTGTAACGCCATTTGTTGATAGTGGTGTTCCAACCAAGACCTCCACCTATGAAGAAACCTCTTTCGGGTAGGGCGTCTTTTGCAGGGTTAAGGTCGTTATTCCGTTGCAATTTATTACGGAAGAGCACGGCTAAGCCCAATTTAAAGTCGGCTTGGTCGTATCTTACACGCCCATCGGAACGGTCGAAGTGCTCCATTAAGATATAGCTTGGTTCGAAGGTAAGGCGCAAATCGTTTGTAAGCTTTGCCCAAAGCTGTGCTCCCAATCGGTAGCCAGCATATCTACCGCCTGTTTTATCGCTGGCGTCGGCGTGCACCAATTGTAGCTGTCCCATTTCATAACCGCCGAAAAGGTTCACACCAACGGCACTGTCCCAGTTGTAGTGGCGTGTAAAACCAAAGGGATTAAGCATAGCATCAAAGAAAACGCCAAACTTTCCAAGTAGCGATGTTGTCTGTCTGCCCTTTGTCCACGGTGCGTTTGTGATGTTTACGCCACCTCGCACACCAATGGCAGACGACAGCCATTGTCCGATATTGGCACTGATGCTGTAGCCAAGCGTTTCGCTCATCTTTAAATCTGCCAAGCGATAGTAGGCTGGACCTATGCTGTATTCGAAGAACCAAGGACGTCGCCAACGTAGCATTGCAGGGTCTTCGAGGAACAAACGTTCGCCTGCAGCAAAGCGTTTCTTGAAGTCGCCTGCATTGTTTTGCGACGACATATTGTTGTAGAAGTACCAAATGTAGGATAGGTTTACACCGTAACCAATACTAAAGTGGTTGAATTTGGTGGATTTGTCCAAGTCCATACCCTCTGTACCAGCCATAATATAAGGTTCGATGGCAAGTGCTGCGTGGGCTCCTGCAAGGAATTTGAACTGTAAACCCGTGTGAATATTGTAAGCAACAGCCTTTTCCTTCATTGTTCTTGCAATGGCAGAACCATCGTATTTTGTTAGATGCGAATGCTGAACGCCCATTCCAAGAATACCCGAAACACTTAAAGGACGGTCGGGACGATAGCCTAAAAGATAGTTTGAGAAGTTGAAAAGATAGTCGGCATTGGCACGCATTGTCCAATTTACGTTTGCTTCGCCGCTGATGTAGCCAAGCTCTCCACCTATTCCGACTCTGAAAGTACTCATCGGACTGAGGTCTTTACCCAATCGAAGATGAAGTCCAGCTTGTGTTGTCAGCCGATAGTTGTTGTTATTTGGGTAGAACACAGCACCAGCACCGAAGTCTAAGAATGTATGTTTGGCAAAGTTTCCCTTCGCCCATTTATCACCTTGGTAGCGGTGTCGGTCGTCAAGACTATAATTCAGGGCATTGAAATCGTTCTGTTTCCGAAAGCCATAATAGGTGGTATCGGCTTTTACGGTGATGCCTTCAGCTGCCATTTTCTCCTCCAAGTCGCTCAAATCTCTTACCAAAGTATCGGTAGGTTGGCTTATTGGAGTTTGTGCCTGAAGGGCTATTATGGTAAAAAATGCCATTATAAGGGACGCTGTCTTCTTCATTCCTTAACCTCCTCTGTTGGTAAATTGGTTGTCTGTGCGTTGCTATCGCTGCCCTCTTCGTTTGTTTCTGTATAGTTGTCGGGCACTTCCATCTTTCCTGCAGCAATCATTAGGTCTGTGAATTTCTGTCTGTATTGCTCTGCTTTCTTTTCGTCGTAAGGGTTTCTTTTCCTTATATCGTCGGGTATATTAGCGTCCGAATTGTAGAAACCCTTGTATTGTGACTTCATATCGAAGCAATGTTGGAAGTATGCTAAGAAAGCAGGAGTGGTGTTGTCGGTCATTCGTAGTGCAACATCGGCACCATATTTTGTTGTCAATGCCATAAAGTCGTCATCGCTCATTTCGGGCTTTCCAGCTTCAATAACGCCTTTCATATACCACTTTTTTGCGCTGTTGTCAGGCAGAGAGTCAATAAGTGGCTCAAGCTCCTCGTAGGTTTTACCTAATTCAGATGCCAATTCAAAATTCAGTATGGCATAGTTCTCTGCGTTCGATGTCATTACATAACTTAATGCTTCCTTTGCACGGCGGTCTTCATCGGCAGTCTTACCTTGTTTGAAGAATAGCGTTTCTAAGTCGGTAAACATCTTTATATCCTTGTACTCATCGGTATTTGGCAACTTGTTTGCAAGGTGGTAAGCCTCGCCAAGCTTCATCGTTTTGAAGTACATAATGGCTTGATTGGCAATTATTTCTCGCCTGTTTACGGTGTAACGGTATTCGTTATCGAAAGAAATAGGGCGCGAAATCTCCAATCCAGCCTTCATGTCTACAAACGGTGCAAGGATAGATAAGTCGATTGAATCGCTTTCAATAGCATAACAAGCTACGCGGTTTGCCACATAAGCAGCAAACGGACTGTATTGCATAGTTCGGCGCGTTTTAATCTCATTCCATGCACGATAGGTCAGCTTGCGCAGTTCTACGGAATCCTTTATTTGCGTGAAGAGGTTGTAATAGTCGCCATTCGAGAACACACTCTTGCCGCCTTTTTGGTAGTCTTTATCGTTATAGTATGTCCATAATGCTTCTTGAGGGTCGAGCACCTTATTCTGTCTCAATGTATAAGTACAACGCATTAAACGTTGATTTTGCAGAATCTCTTGAACAACAGGCAGAGCTTGCATCTCGCGCAAGCCGTTTGCATTGTTATTGAAAGCATAGTTACGCAGCGTGTTTGACTCTGTTTCTAAGCTGCGTGCCTTCAATGAATCAGCTACATCGAACCAAGTGTAAACCAATGGTTCTTTTACTTCGAGACCAGCACTTGATATTTGTCCGCCAATTATCGACAATGCCTTCCTTGCACGTGTATTTGCCAACTTCGTATTAGATGCAACATTGCCTTCTGGCGATGCTGTTCCCTGAACCGTGAAGTTCATCAGAGCGCGACCATAGGAACGAAGTTCTTTCACAAGTTGTTCGAGATGTTGCTGATTCGATTCGTCGGAAGTAAGTTCATCTTTGCCTACCACAAATGTAAGTTGTAGGTCGCGGGGGACTTCTCTCAGCTGTGCTCTGGCTTGTTCGTAGTATTGAGGCGTTAGCTTAATCTGCTTCATTGCCATTGAAACATCGAGCAATTTCCAGGGCTTGCGTGTGTTGCAAGTTCCGTTTTTCGACTTATCCTCAAAGTAAACGTGTGTGTAATCCTCCAATCTTAATACCGAACCCCACTTGTAGCTTTTGTTTGGATTGGGTTTCGGATAAGTTGTTTCCCAACGAAAGGCAAACGCATCGTTGGTTGTAGGTTGGTCTTCAATGAAGTAATTGTGTAGCGAGTCGTTGCGATTATAGTCGAAACTCTTTCTTCTGATTTGATTTTTATGGAACTTTTTACCTTCAAACACCAATGGTTCGAGATACTGTATGGTGTCTTCTTCTTCGCAATTGATAACGATAGGTTGGAAAATAAGGCGCGAATGGTCCTTTGTGTACCACTCAGGCAGCTTTACCGTAATGTCCCAATGCAAGTTTGGACCGTCGTCGATAGGCTTCATTTCTACAATATTAGCCCCCACGTGCTTGGCAGTTACAATGGTATTGGCAAGTAGAACGGTTTTTGTTCCACCCGTAAACACAATGTCATATTGTAAACTTGAGCCGATATCCACGACCTTTACCTCGCCTTCGTTTATCACCATAAGCGCACCTTTGGCAGAAACATCTGCCTCGAAGTGTCCATCGTAGTCGGGTGTTACGGTTGCGTTGCTTCTTATTGTAACCTCTTGACTGAAGTCTTTGCTTTTGCTTCTATATATTGCTGCCTGCTTGTTGGCTTCGTTTCGGTTGTCGAAAATATAGACAGGTACGGATAGGGGAACCTTGTTGGTCTTGCCTCCGTCGAACGACTTCATCTGTTTATAAACGCTACCTGTTACGTGCATTACCTGTGCGCGTGTCGTACTCACACAAGCGAGGAGTAAGAATAAAACAACAAGGTAACGGTTTATGCTTAATTTCATCTTGTTTCCTTTATCTTAATATGTATGAAAGCGTGATACCAATTTTGGTTGGCAGTATTCCGTAACCCGTATATCCACTTTCCATATTTATTCCTGAAGGTGTTTCCAAATCGGGTAATCCGTCGGTTGTCTTCTTTTGATGGAAAACTATCAAGCCAAAGCCTGCGTGTGCATCAATCGTCCAACGTTCGGAAAGCGAAGCAACATAGCCGAATGTCAAGCCAGCACCTACTGCAAGACCATCGTATCGCGTATCTTTCCATTTCGTGTTGTAGTCCACTGCCAATGCGCTGACACCCACGAAGTGGTGATACATAGGGCGTCCTCCGAAATAGTAGCGATATTCTGGCTGTACACCTATTACCTTCATATCCTTGTGCCAATAGGGTTTGTTGTTGGCAAATACGCTCAATCCCAGCGTAGAACGGTTCCCTATTGTCATTTCTGCACCAATATTATAGGTTTGCAATGCCATCATTGCCACGTCGGTATTTACGGAAATGGCCTGACCGTATGCCATCGTTGCAGCCATTATATTTAGGAAAGCTATGAATATTCTTTTCATTTCTTGGCTCCTTTCTTCTTTTTCTCTGCCTCTCTTGCCACCTTTTCCTCTGCCTTAGTCGCTTGTTTCTTGGCTTTTTCATATTCTTTGAGTCGCTTGTTGCGCGCCCTTTCTATGTGTTTAGCCCTCTTTCTTTCTTCTTTTGCAATGCGCAGCGTGTCCTTAGTATAAGCCTTGTTCGCCAACTCTATACGATATGATTCGTCTACAGCTTGGCGTTTCTTGTATCGGTTTGCTACCTTCGTACCAAAATGATAGGTCAGTCCCACCTTTACAACATCGGTTGAAACAGCGTAAAGCAATGGCGAAAACGTTATATTGTAGCCATTTTGCGGTGTTACGGTAGTGTAAACGTGCTGTTTGTTGATTACATCACGGCGATATTCGTCGTATTTTGCGAACACTACACCAGCATTTATGCCAAGGTCAAGGTCGAGGCTTGCACCGTTCTGATAGCCATATAACTGTGTAACAGTGCCTACCATAAGTCCTCCAGTGAAAGCATTTCCCTTCTTTCCTATTTCGGAAAACTTGATGTTAAACTTGTTGGCACCGCCATATACGCCCCAATAGAACACACGGCGCGGGTTCTTTCCGTGCCAATATTTGCGTAGTTCTACTTTTCCGTCGTAGATGTCGTACACATTATAAGTAAGGTCTTTTGTTTGTGCATTCCAGTTTATTCTTCCTGAAACACCAAGTGTCCACTTGTTCCAACTTTTGTTACCCAGAGTGTATTCCAAGCCGAAGTTAGGAGTTAGCGTAATCCAATCCATAGCATTGGTACGCAAACTGATTCGTTCGCCAAATTTCAAGTTGTCTACTTTGTTATAATAAAGTGCAGAACTCTGCCCATAGGTTGCTACAAGCATTGGGTTGGCAAATAGTGCCACTACCAATGTGAGTAAGCATTTCTTTAAATAAGTCATAACTCTTAAGAAGTAAGTACTGTTAGTGGAGTTATCCTCTTTTAAGTGAAAAATACCTTCAGTAAAAAGGAGAAGTGCGCTTGACAGGAATCGAACCTGCACGATGGAAATCACCAGATCCTAAGTCTGGCGCGTCTACCAATTCCGCCACAAGCGCATTAAGTGGGTGCAAAGATACGCTAACTTTCGTTAAAGACCAAATTATTTATCTTATTTTTCTTCTAAAGTGCTCATCTTTTTTATTTTGGACTTATAAAAAAGGCTTTGTAATATCTTATTTACTTCGTATTTCCCAATCGTCTTTCTTCTCCTATAATTTGGGTTAATTGATAATTACTGGGTGAGTTGAATTCTTTTTCTTGTTTAAATCAGATGCAGAAAACAATATCTGTTTTGTAAAGATAATATCCTTAAAAAGTGCTAACTGCGCTTTGACGTTGCGAAAGCGTAGGTTTTACCGACCAAAAGCGGCTCTTTTACCTTGCAAAAGAGCCGCTTTTGGAATGCAAAACAATAGGTTTTGTAATGCACTGATAGATAACTTGTTAGATGATAGATATTCTTTGAAATAATCTTTACATTATTTATGTTCTTTTCCGATAGGCATATACAGGTGTACTTTAGGTTTTAACGAACCACCAATAATCTGTATTCAACGTTTGCAACGGCTTTTTAACCTCAGTGTAGATACATCTTTTTTGCTTCTGTTTGCTCGCCTTTTTAGAGCAAAACCTTGGCTTTTATCATATTGAATAGCACAAAATATACATTCCTTGCAGCGAATAGTGCGTAAAGAAAGAATGTTTTTGTATCTTTGCAAAAGTTTTCATTGTTGAAATGTGAACGGGTTTACCTTTAAATGCATATATGATAAATCTATTACGGAAATCAACACGCACGTATAAAGAGAATGTTGTCTATTTTCTTTTATGGCTGCTTGTCTTTGCTATCCCCATAGCAACGATGTGTTTTCGTGCAAATAGCATTTTCGAACATTACAATTGGACGCATATAGTTAATGTGTGGATAATCACGTCAATGTTTCTTGGTGCGTTCGTTGTACACAATTTCCTGTTGCTGCCGCAGATTGTTTACCACAGACGGCATAGTCGTTATGTTTGGGGAACAGTTGTTCTGATGGCTGCTTTTGCGTTTTTGCAGTATCTTTTCCATACCACTTTGGCAGCGAATGCTTCGATGGTGATGGCTCAGATAGAAAACCTCGAAGGCAACATCATACACAATCAAACAGATGTAGTGCCGCAAATGCTTGTCTTGAATATGCTTATCTTGGTGTTGATGTTTGGAATGAACTTCGGTGTGAAGTTGTTCTTCAAGTCTGACGAAGACCAGCAGAAGCTGCGCGACTTGCAGGAAAAGAACTTGGAACACCAGCTGGCTTATCTGAAATATCAAATAAACCCGCACTTCTTCATGAACACCCTCAACAACATACACGCCTTGGTAGACATCGACCCTGAGAAGGCAAAGTGGGCTATCATCGTTATGTCGAAGATGATGCGGTATGTACTCTACGAGGGCAACCACACCTTTATACCGTTGCAGAAAGAAAGCGACTTCATACATAGCTATATTTCGCTGATGCGTATGCGCTATACCGAGAAGGTAAACATCAATCTCGACGTGCCCGAACACTTCTCGGTGGGCGAAATCCCGCCGTTGTTGCTTATCTGTTTTGTTGGAAATGCCTTTAAGCACGGCATTAGCTATCAGCACGAAAGCACGATAGACATATCGCTTGCCGTAGACGACGACAAGATAAAGTTTCGTTGCATCAACAGCAAACTCTCAGAGTCGGAAGCTGAAAAAGGCGGAATGGGCTTGGAGAGCGTCCACCAACGTCTGAACCTGATTTATCCAAGCCAACATACACTTGTAGTAGAAGACAGGGAAGATACTTTCAGTGTATGGTTGGAACTACCTTTGACAAATAGAAGAGACAATTAAAGAAGAACCAAAATATGGAAAACCGAATAAGAACCTTGGCTATCGACGACGAGCCTTTGGCACTCAAGCAACTGTCTGCCTACATAAAGAAGAACGCCTTCTTGGAACTTGTAGGCGAATGTCAGAATGCCATCGAGGCGAAAGAAGAAATGCAAAAGCAAGCCGTCGATGCCATTTTCATCGACATAAATATGCCCGATATGAGCGGGCTCGACTTCGTGCGCTCGTTAGAAGTGAAACCCTTGGTGGTGTTTACCACTGCGTATAGCGACTATGCCGTGGAAGGCTATAAGGTGGAAGCGATAGACTACCTGCTGAAACCCTTCGGACAGGCAGAACTGAATGCAGCTGCTGAAAGCGTGAAACGGCAATACACACTCTTGCACAAGGCTGCCGAAAAGACTTCCTCGCCCGACGACGACACGCTTTTTCTGAAGAACGAGTACAAGGCTGTCCGCATAAACGTGAGCGACATACGCTACATCGAGGGAATGGGCGAATACCTAAAAATACACTTCATAAGCGGGCGAAAGCCCTTGGTGGTATTGTCGAGTATGAAGAAGATGGAAGAACACCTGCCTAATGGCTTCATGCGCATTCACCGTTCGTGGATTATCAACTTGATGGACATAAGCGAAGTGAACAAGAACCGCATTCTGATGAACGATGGCATGTTTGTTCCCATTGGCGACATGTACCGCAATAGCTTTGCAAAGTACGTCGGTTCAAAGTTCTTGGACAAGTAGTTACACACCCTGTGTGCGTTTTAATAGCTGACGCTACCTGTGCTTTCATTGCCCTGCCTCTTGTTGCTTTCAGAAAAAAAAGTTATATTTGCACCCAAATAAAGAAGTATCGACGTTTGTCAATAATCAGTAACAATAATAAGAAAGATGAAGAAACAAGTTTTAGCTTTTGCCGTTGTGGCTTTAACGACAGCGGGCTTCGCCTTTGCAGCAGCAGGCGACGACAACGTAATGCGCAAGCAGGCAGACGGTACGTATGTGGTAAACACGACGACGCTGGCAGCCAACGTGCGCGGCTATAAGGGCGTAACACCCTTGGAAGTGCATATAAAGAAGAACAAGGTGGTGAAGGTTGTGGCACTGAAGAACAACGAAACGCCACAGTATTTTGCACAGGTAACCTCGAAGATGTTGCCCAAGTTCGCTGATAAGAGCATTTCGAAGGTTGGTTCGGTAGACGCTGTGAGCGGTGCTACCATCTCGTCGAAAGCCGTAAAAGCCAACGTGGAAGCAGCCGTGAAGTATTACAAGGCGCACAAGTAAGACGCTACTGCCAACCATTCGGCTTCAAAACAGCAAATAAAACAAGCAGCATTACTGTTCTTTAGGTTCGGTAATGCTGCTTTTTATTTTATAATATTGACGGTAACGAGTCTTTTAAACCTTACTCAACTTTATCTATACAAATATTATATATAAAGGAAAACTGCGCAATAAAACTGTAAATATTTTTCAGAAGAATATCTATTGTGTAACAGTCTTATTATCAGTGCGTTGTAAAACCTATTGTTTTGCATTGTAAAAGCGGCTCTTTTGCAAGGTAAAAGAGCCGCTTT
>FLSH01057686.1_pt1 | contig 17708 bp, 7 predicted proteins | sample 1550441 | NCBI WGS metagenome assembly FLSH01 (sample SAMEA4031756, study PRJEB14383) | metagenome | biome: human; feature: oral; material: saliva | place: Philippines | collected 2014 | reverse complement strand
TCAAACTCATCTTTAACAATACTTAGTAAAGTTTTATGTTGTAATTCAACATATTTACCATTCTTACTTTCAACTTTCCCTAATTTTAAATTATTACTAATCTTGTAAAAATATTCCTTTTCCCTAAATAAATTAATCTCTTTAACTAATTCCAAACTTGTAATTTCATTTTTATTTCTTAAACTTTCCATATTACTTTCTCCTTTAATTTAATATATTAAGTGGTAATTTCATACCACCTAATATATCTTATCACATTATAAACTAAAAGTCAAGTAATTAATGAATAAATCCACTATCTTTTAACATCTGTACTAAAGGTGCAAATAAGTTTTGTGCCAATATTTCCTTACTCAACTCATCTGCTACAATAGTTCCTGCATTAATATCAGTTGTAAATGTGTAATTATTAGTAACAGATTGACTTGTACCAGTTTCATATTGTATGCTTTCATCAACATAGTCAATATCTCTATTAGCAGTAAACAATCTCTGAATAGCATTTAGTCTTTCCCTGTCATTTTCAATTCCAACAGACAATCCTTTATAACCATTTGCAAGGTTTACTATATCACTAATTGAGTTAGTGTCAGTTGCATTGGTCAATAAACTATTCATTCTAAATATTGAATTAGCATACTTCTGATTGATAAGGTTAGTTGTCATACTTTCCCCAAGTTTTTGGAATAAGTTGTTACCAAAATTATTTATAGTGTCCTCAAGACTTCCACCTAACATAGTCGACTTAATACTGTCTAATGCAGTTGTCAACCCATTATTCATATCCTTGACAACATCAGTAATATTACCACCTAAAGCAACCCATCTCTTAGCAAGGTCTATTGTAAAGTTTTCTGTTTCTCTCTGTTGTCTTTTCAATAGTGCCATATTGTCAACAAGTCCTTTAATACTTCCATTAACATTGCTAAATTCCCCAGTACGAGTAACTACATCATATATTTCATCTGCCAACCTGTTAAACTCATCAGTCAAAGCCTTAACAGTATTTCTACCACTACCTACATTTTGAATAAAAGCATTAACAGTTCCCTGTATGAATTTACTTCCTGTATCAAATACCTTAGTACCATTCATAACATTTTGATATATTTGATTATAATAATCACTCCACATACTTTCATTTACTCTACGATATTCTGTAATATTACCTTTTTCGTCCTTAACTTCTTCTGTTTCAATGCCATAATAATTACCAAACAACTGTTTAGTAGTCTTGCCTTCTTTATCTAAAACAGCCTTAATATTTTCATAAAAATTAATAAGTGCCAATGTATCTACTTTCTGTTGTCCTGTCGGCATAGCCTTAGCAGTTTCTTTTAAATTATTTATAATATTGTCAATCTCATTATCACGGCTACGGTCTATTAATAAACCATCTCCCTGCAATGTTCCTTGTCCATTAAAATATTTAATAAACTCACTTGCTGTCAATTCTCTTGAACCATCATTAAGTCTTCGTTGTAAATAAGCATTTAAACCATTATCCATAAGTAAATTTTGTTGTTTACTATTTCTTTTATATCTACTTAAATATGCTTGTTTAGGATTACTATACATATTATCGTAAATTCCTACAGTACCTTGCATACCTAATAATCTCTGTGCTAAAGTAGTATAAGCAAACTCTAAATCCATTCTGTTGTTAAACTGTCTGCCACCAAACATACTGTCATTTAAGTTATAAGATTGAGTAAATGCTTCTACTGTATCATATTTCTTGCTACCTAGCAATCCTCCACCTTTTTTCTTTTTCTTGCCAACAGTACGAGTTTCATAAGCAGTTCCACCTATAACATCTTTACCTGATAATGCAAACTTCACGGAACGAGAAATAGCGTCATTCACACCAACCTTAGTAGTCCATTTAGCCTGTTCACTCATAGCATTAGCCATAGTCTTTAAATATCTGTTTCTATCCTCTGCCAACCAAGTCAGTTTCTGTTGTGATATTTGTAAAGACTTCTGTTGGTCTGCTTGAATTTTAGCCTGTGTACCACCTAGCAGTCCACCAACTAAACCTAACCCTACACCTACTAAACTACCTGTAACTCCCCAACTTGAACCTTGCAAAGCACCACTCAAAGCACCTTGAATACCGAAACCTAAACTACCACTTGCCATACCACCCATAAATGATGATTGTGTCTTATAATCATTGTCTATTTGTGATAATTTATTTTGTAATATCTGTTCTTCAATCTTTCTTCGTTCTTCGGTAGTTTCTGCCATCTGTAAATTAAGTTCCAATACTTTCTGTTGTATTTCAAGTTGTTTTTTCTTATAATTAAGTTCCTTTTTAAGCATACCATCAAATACAATAGCAATATGTCCTATAGTATTAAATCTACTTAATTCTTTTTCCTGTTTTTCTTTCTTTTTCTCATCTGCTGTTTTTTCTGAAACTTTTGTTATAGGATTATCATATTGTGCTTGTAACATTCTCTGATTAAAATCTGTACTTAACCTTGATACTTCGAGATTATTCTTTTCATTATAATTTTTTTCATTAGCAACTATTTCAACTTCAACAGGTTCTTCTTGATTTTTTTGTAGCTGTTCATTAGGCATTAATCCTGCATTTTGATTATTATTACTATTACTATTATTATTGCTAAAGTTTTCTTCAATTCCAACTGTATCTTTAGCATACTGTCTAACGACAGGGTCGCCATAATCACTAACTTCTGCACTAGCACTCAAATACTTGTCATTGATAGTCATAATTCCTCGCTGTATTGCATTATCGTATGCAGTCAACACATTATCTGCATTAGATACTATATTATCTTTACTATCTGATGTTTGTAAATTGTTAAAGTATTCATCACTAAAAAATCCACTTTCCTTTAACTTCTTAACACCTGTATTAAAAGCACCTTCTTTTGCTCTACCATTTGTAGTATTAATACCATCAATAAAGTGTCTAGGATTACCTGTTAGCATATCATTAGAAATAGCCTTGCTAAAATCCTTAACTCTAACATTATCCCCTAAAATATTCATTTTCATAGCATATGCAGGTAATAAATGTGAGTAATAACCATTAGCAAATGAATATGTTTTAGCACCTTGTTTCTTTTGATACTCTACATTTTCAATCATTCTATATAGCATTACTAAAGCATTTTGTTTGGGGTCAGACCAACCTTTAGAAAAATCTTTACTTATATCTACTCCAAAAAATTTAGATATTTCTTCTGCTTTTTCAGGTGTCCAGTAATCTTTTCCTATTTGATATAATCCTTTATAACTACTTTCTACCCATCTTTTTTTCTTCTTGCTATAATACTTATCTACCGCATTTTTATTAAACCCACTTTCACTATTCGCTTCAGCAATAAACCATTCAACTGGAATACCAGTCTTATCTGCTAAATATTGAAAAAATGGTTCGTTACCTTTTAATGTTTTATTATTTACAAAATTTGGCATATCACTAGCATTAAATGACTTAGTGTTAATAGAATTAATATCTATTGCAGTTCTTATTGCTTTTTCTCCAGTTAATTTATTAGGATTTTCATTAACTTTTGAAAAATTGCTCGATACTTTCCCTTGAATATTAGGACTAGATAATGAATTATTATACTGTTCATAACTTCTATTCAAAGTTCCTAAACTATCAAAATTACTTCTTGACAACTTGCTATACTCATTCAATATGTAACTGTTCATTCTATCATCATTGATAGCATTATGGTTCTGTTCTGTAGCATAATTTAAAGCATTTTCATATGTATCATAGTTTGTATATTCAAATACCTTCCCATCTTCAATGCTTCTTCCTGTATACATATTATAGATAGGTGTTTGTTTAAAATGTACCCCAGTTTTAGTCTGTCCTTTCAATTCACTAACCTTGCTTGATAAAATATCAGTAAAGTCTTTTTTCTTTGCACTTTTCTTTAACAGTTCTTTCTTACCATTTTCATTATACTTATAAATACTAGCAATATCTTTTTTTCTATTGACCTTTTCTAAGCCAATACTGTAAACTTTTTTCCCATCTTGATAGAACGAAATTTTACCATTTTCTTCCTTAGTTTCTACTCTATGTTCACTATTCTCAATAGTGTCTGCACTGTCAATCCTGTAAACTACTCCATTCTTATCGTTAATCTTATAAGGAAAATAATCTTTACTACCTTTATCTAAATTAATGCTCTTAGTCCCTAAATCTTTATACATACCAATCCCAAAAGATAAATCATTCTTAATTTTATCTTTATTCTTTAAATTATTTTCATATAAAGATTTCCAAACTTCACTATATTTTCTTAAATTAATTTCACTCTCTGCAATAGTTAATTGAGTATATTTATTTACATCGTCAGTCAACATATCAATTCTATAAATTTGATTAGTAGCGGTATGCTCAGTATTTCTTTTCTTATCATCAATATTATCTATATATGATAGAACACTCATAGACTTAATATCTTTATTATCTAAGTCTTGGTTTCTCCATTCCTGTACATTATGCTCTATAATCTTCTGTTTCATATCCTCTAAATCTTTTCCAGAGATTAATGGTGTTTCCTTGTCAGAACCTAAAGCATACAAACCAAGACTGTTATCCTTACCTTTAACAATTTCTGTAGTAATTATTTGATTACCTTTCAAATAAGGAACATACCCATTATCATCACTCTTAGCCTCAGATATTACGGACTTGATAGTGTCAACCGCACCTTTACTAACATTATCCCAACTTATTTTTAAAATATTACCATTCTCATCTACTAATGTGTTAGGTTTCTTATTGTCTTTAACATCATTATATTTAATATTTTTTAAATAAAGTTCCCTCATATCTCCATTAAGGAATAAGTCATCTTCATCATCTGAAAATCCATTCTTATCTCTTAATTTTCTAAGTTCTTTTTCCTTAATAAGATTACTGTTTATACCTAATTTTTTCAATATGTTATCCACACTTTTAACAATATTGTCCTTATTCTGTACCCCTAATTCTGTTAGATATTTAAGACTTTCCTTATAGTCAAAACCTTTCCATTCAAAATCAGTACCAAACAATATACTACTTAATAAGTCAACAGACTTATCTGAAAAATGTTTAATACTTTCACTAAAACTTTCCTTTAAATCCTTAGTAGCATTTATTCCCCTTATTATAACCTTTGTCAATTCCTCTGTCTTGATGTTATTATTTTCTAAAATATCAAAGAATTTCAACACTTCATTAAGTTTAGTCTTGTCAATAATATCAGAATTTTTTAATAAATCTTCCTTAACCTTTGATAAAGCGGTATTATCTGTTATATCTAAATTCTTAAAATAATTTACTAAATCATTATCTTCTAAGAACTCATTAAGTGTTTTCTTTAACTCCTCGTTTTGAATAGTATTAAACTTAGATACTTCCTGTGCAAGTTCCATCAACTTGTCTGTATCTCTAATATCCATATTGTTAATATCTTCATCAGTATATCTTCTTGCCTCTAATATTTTTCTAGCATTTTTATCAACACTTAGCATAGTCTTTAGTTCCTGTGCCACTTCATTCAATACACTCTTATTGTTCTCGTATTTAACTAATTCTACTTGCTTCTTACCATACTTGCTGTTTGGGTCAATATTCATACTGTAAAGTTTAAAATCATTTATGGCATTGTTCAAGTTTCTAGTATTTTCCATATTCAACATTGAATTACTGATAGACTTAATCTTACTTGAAAAGTCTGTAATTGTCTTGTTAAATGATTTCATTACTTCAGTTTCCTGTTTCTTAAGTTCAATATTTTCTTCAATTTTCTGTCCTAACAATCTATAAAGTGTTAAAATATTGTTAAAGTTTTGAGATACTAGGAACATATCATTGCTTGTCTGTCCTTGTTTAGAAATTTCTGTATATACCTGTGCCAAAAACTGATTTCTTTCTTCTGTACTTAAATTCTGCAATGTCAGTTTATCCAAGCCTAAACTATTAAACTGGTCTTTACCTAAGTCATACAGTCTACCTTCCAACTGTCTAAACTCTTTCAACATTGCACTATTGTCTGTTAAAAATTCAAACCGTTCCCTGTCATTTCTTAAATTAACATCAGAGTTTTCTCCTAAATAGTTCAACATAGATACAAGGTTAGGATTAATTTTAATATCAACAGCCATTTTTCTAAGACTTGAATTTATTTTAGCAGTATTTTCGTTCATAGAATTAAATGACTGTAATAAACTATCCCCAATTTCGCTTGTATTTACAAAATTAAATGCTCTTACCCAGTCAGTCGATGTACTTTCCACTTTCAATCTCATCTCATCAAAAGCAAAATGTAAATTATTCATATCCTCCAAATATTGAGATACCATCTTGTCATATGCTTCCTTAGATATATCCAAATCAGTCTGTATCTTATCTACAATATTCTTAGTCAAGTCCTTAAAAGTAGTCATATCATCTGTTACAATAGATATGTTGTCATTCATATATTGTGTAATATTTTTTATAATTTCAGGAAGAGTTAAGTTTTCTTCCTTCCATTTCTTAACATTTCCAACAAGTCCTTTAATTAATTGTTCTTCTTGTTCATTTTTTATAGAAGATTTTTCAAAATCATAATTAATAATTTTTTCAATTTCTTTTTGCATATCCCCACTAATGTTAGGAACATAACCACCACTCATAGCATTTTTTTCTGATGTAGTTCCCATCATTTTAAGATTAGGTTTTTTATATAATGATGTTCCTCCACCACCACTGGAATAAGAACCACCAACTCTACCATTAACCTTTACATCTAAATGTCCACCAGTAGCCTTATCACTTGGGTCAGTATATTCATTTTTTACCTTAATATCAAATCCATTCTGTTTTGCTAAAGCATACAACTGACTTACTGTGCTATCACTTGCACCTGTTCCACCTTTAATAGTAAAGTCAAATTTCATACCTTTAGTATGTCCTGAACTAGGACTATTATTATGATGATATACATCATTAAGTGCAGTAAACCTTTCAAAGCCTTTAATATTATCCTGCACTAACTTAGCAAAGTCATATGTGGATTGTGTAATTTTACCCCCACCAGTAGTTTCCTTACCTTTTACCTTTAAACCATTAGCACCACTAATTACAGGATTAGTGTCATTACCTGACATAACTTTACCACTACTACTACTATTAGAACCATTATAACTACTGTTCATAGCATAACTATATCTCATATTAAATCCATTATTCAATCCACTAACAGAAGCATATCCTTGTGTCAGTGCCTTGTCAAAATATTTATGAATATTTGCTTTTTCATCATTCAAGAAAGCATTTAATACATCATTAATGTTAGTTTTATTTTTAAATCTTCCACTTTTAACAGCACTAATTAAACCTCCATTACCGTATTGAGTGGAAGCATCAACTAAGTAAACTCCTGCTCTCTTAATATCGCTTTCATTTGTCAACCCTGTATGTGTTCTGACAAAATTTTCAATACTACCATCAAATACACTTGTACTAAAATTTTTCTTTTTCCATTCAACCTGTGCATTTATAAAAGACTGTCCATACTTCTGAGCTACCATTTTCCAATTACTTGGACTATCCTTAGCACTTAATTCTGGGAATTGACTTTTAAACATATTATAAAAACTTGTATAAGAACCTGACTTATTGTTTACACCATAAATACCATAACTTAAACTTCCACCTGTATCTTTTGATACATTTTTACTTGCCTCTACTGAAATACCCCTACCAGTTTCCCTTCTGGAAGTTAAGTCCATACTGGAAGTTATAATATCACTACTGATTACACCCGAATTACTATCTCCTCCTGCTCCCATAGACATACTACTTAATACATTCCCCAGTTCTTCAAACATACTGTTCAAATTCTGAGATAGTGTATCAATTCCAGTAGCAACTGTATTATTTGTACTGATAGTGTTAGACTTGTTCAACATATCACTCTTATTAGCATTAGATGTGTTCTTGTTTTCAAGCCTACGGATAGCATTAATCTGTCTTTGTGCATTTTCCTTAGCAACCATTATACTTCTTCTGGCAAAGTCTAACTGTTCCCCCATTTTCATATTGCTGTTATCTAATTTCAAGTTAGTTATGGTCTGTAAATCATTCATCTTGAATAACCCATTATCTCCACTTTGAGTTTTTCTGACTGTATCTACATTAGATATTAAGAAATTATTAATATGTCTGTCAGGATTTTCTAAATAATTGGCTTTTAACTCATTTTCCTTTAACCAATACTTAACAATATCAATTCTTAGTTGTTTTTCTTGCTGTGCCAACTGAATTTCCTGTTGCTGTACCTGTATTTTCTCTGCAATAATTGATGAATAGACTGTTGCTTGGTTCTGCAATGTTTCAATGTTAATACCATCTTTTTCACTGATATTATTTTCTCTGAAATATTTTATCTTATCCATTACTTTAGTATAGTCATTCATACTTACTTGGGAATAGTCAGTCTTACCTGTAATTTTTTGTAAATTAGCACCACCCTTATCTTCAATATATGCACTATTAACTTGATTATTAAGGTTCATTCTACCAATCTTATTAAACAAGTTTCTGCTTGCATTAAGACTGTCATAAGAAGTTTGCATTTGACTTCCTTGATTACCAAATGATGTACCTACTAAATTATTATATACAGACTGTGATTTTACAAGTTCTGCATTCATAGACAATAATTCATCATACTTTCTAGCAGTAAAGTTAGAAAAATGTAATACTTTCTTAGCCATCTCTTTTGACTGGTCTAGGAATTTAACATCTTGGTTTAACCAATTAAGTTTAGCCTCCATTTGTTTCTGTTCCTGTAAATTACCTTGTTTCTTTGCTTCTTCTATATTCTTTTGAGTGTCCTGTATTTCCTTGTCTAATCCTGCTTTCTTAGTATAATAAACAAGCATACTTGCCTGATATTCCTTAACACCTTCTGAATTATTCATTGACATTTCAAAAGGTACTGAATTAATATCATTGTTATAAGCAGTATTATATTTATTTAACTCTTTTTGTGTTAATGTTGTCAGATTACCTTTTTCATCTTTTTCTTCATTAAGGATATTTCCATAAGCAATGCTAGGTAAACCAGTTTTTTCATATATTGCAACCATTTTATTTTTCTGATTTTCAAGCATAGCCTTTGACTGTTCCAAACTTTCCTTATTTCTTTCAAGTTGTTTATAAAATAGTTCATCTGCCTCTTTAATAGTATTTAATTGATAATTACTGTACTGTGTTAATAAAGATAGAGTTTCAGGTTCAATCTTACCACTAGAAATTAAATCATTAAATATCTTAATATTATCCTGTAAATCTTTACCACCTAAACTGTTTAATAGTTTATAAAAACTTTCTGTATCAGTAACATCTTTACCTTTCAATGCTTCTGCACTTTTCTTACCAAATACATTACTTACAAGTTCATTAGAAATTCTTAGATTACTTACTAAATATTTTTGTTTATCTTCATCTGATACAGATTTTTCATCTAATCCTTTATTTTTTAATTCCTTTTTAAACTTTGCATAAACATCATCATATAAATTATTAACCGCCTTATCAGTCGACTTAACATAATCATTATTATACATTTTTTTATATCTATTTAATTCTTTATGTCTATCACTTTTATTTAATTTACTAATTCTATCTTCATTTTCTTTATCTATTACAGAAATATTATTAAATTTTTCTCCTCTATATTTTACTCTGTAATTTCTATCGTACTCATCATTCCATTCTCCTATTGAAAATCTTGATGTATTACCATAAGTAAAGTAATTTTTTACAGCACCACTAAGTTTATACCCACTAATACCTAATCTGCCTTGTGTACTGTAATTATCAGATTTTACTAAAGTATTTTTTGTCTTTTCTTTCCAAATTTCATCTCTGATAGTTTGAATATTTTTAAATGGATTATTTTTTATTGCATTAATAGTGTCAATGCTAGACTTTAATTCATCATTTGTTTCAATCATTTTTCTAACATTTCTTATATACCCATTTTCTTCTTCATCTTGATAATTTTTAGGGTCAAAAATATGTTTAATATTATCCTCAATATTTTCAATATCTTTACCTATTTTAGAAGTATTTACAATATCTTTATCTAAATTATCTGCCTCATTCTTTAATTTCTGTGATTTCTCATATAATCCGATAACTGTATTAATAGCCATATTAATAGCAGTCAATATTAAAAATGGTTTAGTCAAAGCCCATAATGAAGCACCTAGTTCCTTTGCTCCACCACTTAATACAGAAAAACTTTCAATACCTTTATTTTTTAAATCACTAACATCAACTACATTTTCCTTTATTTTATTAGATAAATCATAAACATTGGCAGTAGCACCTTTAACTTGATTAGCAAAACCACTTATACCATTACCATTTATAATTCTTTCAAGGTCTTGATTTTTCAAAAGTTTTGCTTGGTTCAATATATTTGCTTTTTTATCTTCCGTTAAAGACTTGTCCATTTTAATTCTTCTCATAGACAAATCATAAGCATTTTCAACTTTCTGATAAGCCTTGCCTTGTGTAAAATCACTTACATTCTTAAACATAAACTGTTGTGCCATTGACTGTGGTATGCTTTGAGAAAACGAAGATAAGAATACATTATCACTTGACTGTCCTTTAACCGCTAAATCAGTCAACTTATCTGCTATACCAATACCTGCACCTAATACACCACCAAATATACCTCTGCTAAATGTATTTGTACTTATTGATTTTAAATTCTTGAATATTCTTTCAACCTTTACAGCCCAGTTTTCAATAGCCTTGCCAAAGTTCTTAGATACATTAATACCAGTAGTTATGTTATCTATAAATTTCTTTGTATCTCCATTCACTTCTGTAAACAATGTACTGATAGCACTTGCGTGTCTTTCTGTAAATATCTTTTTAATAGTAGCATAAGATAGATTACCTTGCTTTTGCATTTTAGATAGTCCTTCAATAACCTTATCCACTTCCCCGCTAAGTACCATATCAGTCATTTCTTCAACAGAACCAAAACCAACTTTCTCTCTCTCATCTTTAGTCATCTTTTTAAAGTCATTTTCAAGCATAGCCTTACCTTTACCATCAACTGACATAAGTTTTGAGAATAATGTTCTTAAAACAATACCACTCTGTTCCCCTGTCTTACCCTGCTGTTTTAAAGTTGACAATAAAGACAATTCTAAATTAGATATATCCATAGTATACTGTTCTACACTTCTGCCTTGTATACCTTTTTCTTCTGCACTATTAATAAGTGCATTCATAGCAGTATTAGTCTGTCTACCTGCATTATTTACATCTTGCAAGTCTAATGCAGTATTATCCAAAGCACTTTGCAATCTGTTTGCAAACTCATTCAAGTTCTTGTCAGTGGCACTAATACCTAATGCAGTAAATCTTTGATTAAGTATGTTAGTAGCAGTAGTCAAATCTTCAAATGAAGCAACAGCAACCTTACCAGCAGTTTTAACCAAGTTCATAGACTGTTCATAAGTCTTACCTGTCTTAATGACTTCCCTTACACCTTCTGCAAACTCATTAATATCTGCACCTACTGAATTACTTTCCCTTATAATTCTGTTCTTTGAAGCATTTTGACTTGCTTGATTACCCAAATTACCAACAATACCCAATGCTCCCATATTTCTTTCAAAATCCTTAGAAGTTATGAAATTAGATATAGCACCTAAATATCTAAATGCTTCTATCCCTGCAATCATTGTACCTGAGTTCTGTTGTATTGTATTCTGTAAAGATAGTCCATTTTCCTTAATATTCTGTCCTTTTATCTTATTTTCATTCATCTGATTAATATATTTATTTAATTTTTCTTCTGTGCTTTTAAATTCCTGTCCTTTACCAAAGTTCTGAAAATGTTTAGAATTAATCATAGCATAAATTCTTCTATTATCTTCAATCAACTTTTCAAGTTGTCTGCCTGTCATTGTATCTGTATTAGAACTACGATTAATACCTTTTGCTTTTAAGTCAGTTTCTAACTTTCTTAAATTATTTATTTTTTCTCTATTTTCAATTTCATATAATCTCTCATTATATTCTTTTTTAAACATAGAACTTGTTTTAAATAGATTAGGATTAAATCCTGCATTTCTAACAAGTTTTGACAATTCCTCATATTTCTTGTCTAAACTTTCCTTAGTACCATATTTCTGATTTCTAAGTATTTCCGTAGCATTTTTTTCTACCATTTTCTTTAATAAATCTCTATCCAATATATTAACTACATCTTGAGAAATATCTTTTACAATTTTTGAAAATCCAGTTTTAAACTGTTCAGTAGTCATTTTAGAAACTTTATCTAACTCTAATTTCTTATCTTTATAAGTTTTTTCTTGATTACTATAATATTTTCTAAGTTGCTGGTTAGCCATTATTCTTAATGGGTCATCAGTATTATTACTATTATTACCAGTTCCACTTTTACTTTTCTTATTGCCACTACCACCATAATTTCCATCACTATATCTTTGTTTCTTATTTGTACTGTTTATTTCAGTCAATAATTTTTCAATATTCATTAATGTTTGTGATAGGCTAAAAGTTTCACTCTTATAAGGATTTTTACCACTTGGTGTAGCAGTACCCTTATCCTTACCTTGACTATCTTCATTCAATAAACTTTTTATATCCTTTAATTCTGCTTTTAAATCTTGAAAATTTTTAAGTGCATTGGTAAACATATCTATGTTAGAAACTTCATTAATGTTAGTTATGCTTTTTTCCAATACATTTACTTTATCTATTAAATTATCTACACTCGAAGTTTCCCCAAAACCTAAATTAATCCTTAAGTCTAAATTTTCCATCTATTAATCCCTTTCAATTTCTAAAATAAAGATGTTTTAGCCATTATTGGCAACATCATTTTCATTCTGTTACTGTTCAACATAGTTTCCTTATGTTCAAATGAAATTCTAAGTTTTATTTCCCTATATGAATATTCATTAAAGGCTTTCCCTATATTCTCATCAAAAATAGGCACATTACTGTTCACTATGCTTGTCTTTAGCATTACAGTAAAATAGTCATTAAAACTTATGCTCTTATCATCTTCAAAATCCATTATGCTTTCTATAACTTCATTAAACTCCTCAACCATCTTGTATTGTGTTTCTCTGATAGTATTATATATTTCCATAAGTTCCTGCTGTAATTCCTTGTCAACAAGCATTTTTTCAAGTATAAATACTTTTAAGTTATATATAATCTCATTTCTTAATTCCTCCATTTCCTTGTCTATCTTGTACCTATTCTGAATATAGTCCTTAGTATGTTTCAACTCAATTTCCCTTACCTTTTCCTTGTAATAATCATCATCTAATATATCAAATGCTTCCCATTCTATATATTTAAAAACATTTTCAACCAATATTCTGCAACCTTCTTCAAATAATATAGATGATATTACAGGTACTTCATCTCCCCTAATCTTTAAATCATTCCTAACATCTCTGTACTTAATATCTTTCAATCTGATTAATAAAGGTATTTCATCTCCTATTAAAGAAAAAGATATAACCATTCTATAATTTATATCTAGCAAGGTTATATCTTTCAACTCATTCTTTTTCAGTTTTAATAGAGAATTATCAACCTTATCTTTTTGTTGGTCTTTTCTCATCTTTTTATTCCTTTACTTCTTTTCTTCCACCTTTTCGGCTTCTTTAATATCTAATTTCTTATCTTTATTTTCTTCCTTATAAATAGCGACATCTTCAACTATATTCTCTTTTAATTCTTTTTCTTTCATTTCCTTTAAAACTTTATCGCCTTTTCTAACTTCAACCCATTTCTGAATATCACTTTCTTCTGAAACACCTAAGTTCTGTGCTTCCAATCTATACTTTTCTTCTTCTACTGTCCTACCATATTTTAAGGCTCTAATATATATTAAAAATTCATTAATAACATCATAGGATAATAAGTTTGCCTCAAACAATATTTCAGTAACCTTATAATAGTCCCCTTTTTCTATTTTCTTTCCATCATACTTTTCCTTAATAATTCCATCAAAAGTATTATTAATCAAGTCTAAAAATGTTTCCCCTGTCTTTTCATCTACAACATAATCCAAATCCAAGTGTGCCACTACCGTAACACCTTCCAACATTGTTTCCCTGTCATTTTTAGCAACCTGTAAATCATTCTCATCATAAATTTTAACATAGGAAATATCTTTATTCGAGTGTCCTTCACTGTTCATAATAATATCTCTGTATTCTGGTTTTATATTTGATAGTTTCTGTAAATTAGTAACAACTAACTTATCATCAACTAACTTTGTCTTATATTTATAATCTGATAAATTTAAAATATATTTATATTCCCTGTCATTTTTTAATTTAATTGGATAGTCAACTTTACCATTCAAATAATCTATTGTAATTGTACCTGTCTTAACTTGATTTTTTAACCCACTTAAATTTAATTTCAATTTTCTTGCCATATTTTTTAATTCTCCTTATTTATACATATTTTTATTTTCAAGGGTATAGATAATATCCATACCCTTTTTTATTTAATCTATTATAAATTTTCACTATTATATCTCTTGAAATCCCCACTCAAGTCATCAAAGTCATTAACTCTTAATGGGAATACATCTTTAGCATTTGCACTTGTAGTAGCAATTTCAGGGTCATAATTCCATCTTGTTAAAAATGCTTCTGGAACAGCACAATTATATTTACCTATAACAAAAATTTCAGGCGATATTTTAACTACTCCAGTACCCGCTTGACATAATCCAGTTACTGAACCTGCCGTAGCACCTGTATCTCCTTTTTGTAAATAAAATACTGTACCTACTTCCAATGGAGTTGTACTTGTCTTGTCTGCTTGGTTCACAATATACATTACTTTACCAGTAACATCATCATAAGCCAACCAAGTTTCGTTTGCTTTTGCCTCTGTTGGAACAGCACTTAAACCAGTCTTGGCAACTACACCATCAACTTTAATAAATTTAGAACCTACTTTCTTACCACCAGCAATTAAAAAGTCATCTGCTTCAATTACATCTGCCTTAATTGACATTTGAGTAGCAACTTTAATAACATCTCCACTCATATCTGTATTAATTTGTGAGAACGATACAAGTGGGTATCTCATAATTCTTGTTTCCCCTGTACCTGCACCAATGTAAACTTCCAAACTCATACCAATGCTTGATACATTGAATGTTGATAACAATGGATTTTGCATTGTCTTAGCATTTCCTTTGTCATCAAAAGCCGTACCTTCCTTAACAAAAGCATTTTCAAAGTAATATAAATTTTTCCAATGATTGTTAGTATTCTTACCTAACATTTTGGCTTCCAAGTTTATATTTCCTGCATTTCCTAATACTCTATATGTCTTACCATTTGACTTGAATACCGCACCTTGTAAAATTGCAATCAAGGTATCTCTACTTGCTCTCTCATCAATATCTTGTTTACCAGACTTAACATAAATGAAATCTTCTTGGAATGAAAATGGTATTGATACATCTTCAAATTGTTCCTGTCCTGATGTCTGTCCTATGAAATCCCCTTGCATATTGAATTGATTATTATACTGATATTTTCTACTAAATAAAGGGTCAGTAGGTAAATTTGATAATGGTTCTATTGTTTTATTTTCAACAGAAAACAATTCAATTTTTTTACTCACTAACTCCATCGCTAAAAATGTTAATCTAACTCTAGCATTACCATTATTTACTAATTTTGCCATCTAATCTTTTCTCCTTAAATTCTTATTTTGTTATTATAGAAATGTGAAAACCTTAAAATTATGTAACCTACTCTATCATTTTCAGTCTTTACACTACTTCTATATCTAGGCTTGTCAACCGTAAATATATCCAAATTCTTATTATTATATTCAATGTTAAAACTTTGTTCACTAAACAACCTTATCAACTCATTATAGAAAAAATTAAATTCTTCCTTAGTATTTGAATAGTTATTGCTACCAACAAAAATATTAACATCATAATAAGTATTATTGTGTGTACTTGAAATAGTTTCGGTTTCAACTCTAACATTATCCACATCTACAATTATATATATTTTATTCTCCTGTTTATCAACATTATCTGTAACTATATCCCCCAAAGCAACTAAATATAAGTCATCAACATTGTCAAAACTTAATTTATTATTTTCAGTAACATTAACACCAATTTCATTGTTATAATTTACAAATATTTTTTTATTATTGAGTGGGTATTGTAAATTATTCACATTTGAAATTGTTACAACATTATTTTCAATATCAATATCACTAATATTATAAATTTCAGTATCTGAATTTGCTGGTATATTATATTTATTATCTTGAATAACATACTTACCTTTAAAGTTTTCAAAACAAGGTTCATTAACTAACTCATCTAATCTACTTTTAATATGTAACTCTATTAATTCCTTAAATTGTATATCGTTCATTTATTTACCTGTTTCTATATACTCTTTTATTCTCTTAGTATAATCTTTCAATACTAAAGTTATGGCTTCAAGTTTACTGTTTTTTCCACCTTTGAGTACATACTGTATTTCACTTAATAATTTATCTACATAAAATTCAACATAATCATTTCCTAAAATACCTTTATATTGATTTTTTCTCTCCAATAACTTTAAATTTATACTCTCTGAATAATTACCTGCTCTAGCAATGTTACTGTTATTGCTTTTCCAAACTTCATCATTACTTGATATGTTAATACCAAAACTACCATAAGTAACATTAATAAAGTCATCTTCCTTTAAACTCTTTGAAAATACATACCCTTTCCATATTTCATAGTCAGGTACTGGTATTATTTTAGTCAATACATTACTAATTCTATTAATTGCTTGTACCCAAAGTTTCCTTGTATGTCCTGTGTCAATATTGGTTTCTAGTGCCATAAAATATAGAATTATTGCATATAAACTATTTATTTCTTTTTCTGCTATTTCATAACAGAACTCACTATCCTTTACATTTAGTAATCTCTGTTTTAACTCTTTTAAAGTCATTATCCTATAAATCCCCTTTCAATTAAATTAATTGCAAATTTAATAGGTTTCCGACTGTTTTAGGTTATGACTTAAACTTAGTTATTTCCATAACCAAGAAATTTCTACTTTGATTATTTATTTCAAAACTATTCACATTATATCTTAACCCATCTAATATAACTGTCTTTATTAAACTGTAATTAAGTTTATTAGTCTTAGTTTTAATATCAACTAAATTTTCTAATTCATTAACCCTAAATTTAATTATTGTCTTATTAACATCACTTATATCATTAGATGTTAATATATTCTTATCACTATACTTTGATAATAGACAATGTGCTATAAATTGATTTTTATTACTATCTTCTAATACACATTTTATTTTAGTTTGAAATTTATCATATATTAAATTCTGCCCATAATTATGTAATTTCTTAAAATAACTAATAGCCATAAAAATCACTCACTAACTTGCTTCTTTCCCTTCTTTTCTCACAACAAGATTTCTTTAACTCCTCAAGACTGTTAATCTCATCAATACAATCTCTCCTCATTAATCTTAAAGTATTAATTGTATCTGTTATATTCTGCACTTCTACGGAGTCAGTACCATTTTGCATACGCTTAAATTCAATAGTTTCTAAAAGACTTGAAATTTTTTC
>FLSH01000037.1_pt1 | contig 17716 bp, 7 predicted proteins | sample 1550441 | NCBI WGS metagenome assembly FLSH01 (sample SAMEA4031756, study PRJEB14383) | metagenome | biome: human; feature: oral; material: saliva | place: Philippines | collected 2014 | reverse complement strand
TTCCACGCGCTGCGCGACTACGAGCCGGGCGACGATCGACGCGCCGTTCACTGGCAGTCCACGGCCCGCCTCGGCAAGCTCATCGTGCGCCAGTACGAGGAGACGCACCGCTCTCACCACGTCATCGTGCTGGACACCTCCCGCGACGCGTGGGACTACGACTCCTTCGAGACGGCCGTGTCGGTCGCGGGCTCGCTGGGCCTGGCGAACCTGCGCGAATCCCGCCCGGTGTCGGTGACGACGACGGAGACGTGGCTGCCCTCGACGGTCGCGATGCGGCTCCTGGACTCTCTGTCCGAGGTCTCGGCGCGCTCCTTCGGTGACCTGGCCCTGCGCGTGCGCGAGGCCGTGGCGCAGCGCCCCGGTGTCTCCGCCCTCACGCTCATCGTCGGTCCTCAGACCACTGATTCGGACGCCGCGCACCTGGCCCGCCTGGCGCCCATCGACGTGCCCGTTTCCATCATTCGCATCGGCGCTGATCGGGCGCGCGGACGCCGCGACCTCGGCCGAGGCGTCCTCCTCGACTGTTCGACCCTGGATGACCTGCCGCGCATCATCGTCGCCGGGGGCCTCGCATGAGTAATTCCACCAACACGAAGCCCCGCGCTCAGCGCATCGACTCCCAGGCCGAGGCCGTGGCGGCCCCGCCCGTCAAGACCGCGCCGCACGCGCAGGCGGAGCCTATCCAGCCGCCCCCGCCCCCCGCCTCGGGGTCGGGTGCCGAGAAGCACGCGCCCAAGCCGAGGACCACGCGCAATCGCCTGCTCACGATCACTCAGCGCTTCGCGACCTATCGCACGCGCATGCCGCTGTGGTCGCTGCTGGTCCTCGCCCTCCTCTTTGTCGGCCCGGTCGCCGCGTTCGAGCCCGTCTTCGGCGGGGGAGTGGGGGCGATCGCCGCGGGCGCCGGCGTGGCGTGCGGCCTGGGAATCGCCGCCGCGTCGACCAGGTGGCGGTGGGACGCGGTCACGACCGTCCTGGCTGTCCTGGCGACCTACTTCCTGCTGGGCAGCGCCGCGGCCCTGCGCTCCGAGGCCCTCTTCGGCGTCCTGCCCACCGGTAAGACGCTGCAGGTCATGGTCCTGGGGTCCTTCCGCGCGTGGAAGGACCTGCTGACGCTCACCGCGCCGGTGTCCGCCTACTCGGGCCCCGCCCTCGTGCCGTGGATGAGTGGCCTCGTGCTGGCGGCCCTCGCCGGCCTGATCACCGCCCGCGCGGGTCGCGCGATCCTGGGTTCCATTCCCCTGGTGCTCATGGCCGTCGTTTCCGTCTTCTTTGGCCTGTCTGAGCACCCGCTGCCCGTGTGGGCGGTCCTGGCGTGGTGGGGGACGTTGGCCGCCTGGTGGGCCGCCGCCGCCCAGTATCAGCGCATCACGCTGGGCCAGGACGTCCTGGTCGGGCGCTCGGGCGCGCGCGGCTCCGAGAACACCCTCGGACGCCAGTCCCGCTCGACCGTGTATGTGGGGACCCGCATCGTCGGCGCCCTCCTCATGATCGCTATCTCCGTGGGCGTGGCTTTACCGGCAGCGTCCTGGCTGGGGTCGGGGGGCGCGCGCGTCGTGGGCCGCGACCTCGTGGAGCCGCCGCTGGACATCCAGGACTACCCCTCGCCCATGGCCTCGTTCCGCCACTACACGACCGACCTGAAGGACGAGACCCTCCTGACCGTGTCGGATCTGCCCGAAAACCAGCGCGTGCGCATCGCCGCGATGGACGTGTACAACGGCACGACCTTCGGCATGTCCGAGACGAGGGGAGACGGCCACACCGGCTACATTCCCGTCGAGACGACCATCCCCGGCCGCGAGGCGGGCGGCGAGGTCGTCGAGGTGTCCACGATCGGCCTGTCGGGGCCGTGGGTTCCCGTCCTGGGCACGCCCTCGCAGATCACGTTCTCCGGCCCCGACGCGGACGCGCAGAAGGACGGGCTGTTCTTCGACCTGTGGTCCAACGCGGCGCTGACGACCGGACCCGCCGGAACCATGACCTACTCCGTCGAGGCGACGTTCACGGACCCCGTCCGCGACGAGGACCTGGAGTCGCTGGCGGTCATGCCCAACACGGTCCGGGACACGAACGTCCCCGAGGGGATCGCCACGAAGACCTCGGAGCTCACGCAGAACGCGACGACGTCCCTCGCGGCGGCCCGCGCCATCGAGCACTACCTGTCGACGAACGGCTTCTACCTCAACGAGAACACGCAGTTCTCGCGTCCGGGCGTGCGCACCGACCGCCTGGAGCGGATGCTGTCCGGGGACGAGAACCTGATCGGCGACGACCAGCAGTACACGGCCCTCATGGCGCTCATGCTCCACCAGATGGGCATCAACGCCCGCGTCGTCATGGGCGCCTACCCGGAGGGCGGCTCCCAGGGCGGCGCCGCCTCCCTGCGTGGCTCCGACATTCGCGCGTGGGTCGAGGTCGAGTTCGCGGGCGGCATCTGGGCCGTCTTCGATCCGACGCCGCCGCGCGACCACACGCCGCAGACGCAGGTCCCCAAGCCTCGCTCCGTGCCGCGCCCGCAGGTCCTCCAGCCGCCGGAGCCCCCGGAGGCGCCCGCCGAGCTGCCTCCCACGACGCGCGACCAGAACGCGGATCCGACCAAGGAACCCGAGGATCCCTTCCCGTGGGGTGTCGTCGTCGGCATCGCTGGCGGATTCCTGCTGCTCCTGCTGCCGCCGCTCGCGGTCTTGGCCTACAAGGCGGGGCGTCGTCGCCGCCGGCGCCGCTCGGCCGCGGTCAGCGCCCTGATCGGCTCGTGGGACGAGGTCGTGGACTTGGCGGCCGACTCGGGCCTGAGCATTGAGGTGGGTCGCACCCGCCAGGAGACGGCCTGGTCGCTGGCCTCGCAGTGGGATCTCGGCGAGCACCCGGGCGACCCCTTCGCCCTGGTGACGGGCGAGGTGCGCCACGGGGACGACGGGTCGATTGACTCCGTCGAGTTCGACGAGGCATCGGCCTCCTCGGGCCGTTACGTGATCGACGGGTGGAGCCGCTTCGGCGACGATGTTCCCGCGCCGGTCGTGATCGCGCGCTACGCGGACGTCGCGGACTTCGCGTCCCACGGCGCCTCCCGCGACCGTGCGCGCGACGCGTGGGTGCAGGTGGGCGAGCTGCGTGCGCAGGTGGCCAAGCGTTCCGGTTTCTTCGCGCGGGTGCGTCGCGCGCTGTCCCTGCGTAGCCTGCGCATGCGCCGCAAGCTGCGCCTGAGCGCGTCCATCGCGCGCACGATGCACGAGGAGAAGAAGCAGTGAGCCCAGCTGTGGCCGGCATGCGCGGACCCGACATCCCCGGTTTCCGGTGGGTGCGCCCGCTGGGGCAGGGCGGTTTCGCCGACGTGTTCTTGTACCGTCAGGAGCTGCCCAGCCGCGACGTGGCGATCAAGGTGGTGCGCGCCCAGGGCGATGAACGCGGCACGCAGGAGCTGCACCGCGAGGCCGACGCGATGACGCTGCTGGCGGGGCACCCGTCGGTGGTGGAGCTGCACGGCGTGGGGACGACGTCCGACGGGCGCGCCTACCTGGTCATGGAGTACTGCCCGGTCGCGGATCTGCTCACGCAGGTCCGAGCACGCCCGATGTCGCTGGAGACGGCGCTGGACACGATGATCAAGGTGTGTGGCGTCGTCGAGATGTTCCACCGCCAGGGCTACGTGCACCGCGACATCAAGCCGTCGAATATCATGCTGGACGCATACGGGAAGCCGGTGCTCGCGGATTTTGGTGTGGCCTCGAAGGTGGGTCGCCTGGAGGTCGGCGCGTTTGACGGCTTCTCGGTGCTGTGGGCGCCGCCGGAGCAGCAGGACGTGAATTCCCCGGCCTCGCCCTTGCAGGATGTGTGGGCGCTCGCCTCGACGACGTGGACGTTTATCACGGGTCGCAGCCCCTTCGAGGATCCGATCGGCGATAATTCGGCGGCGTCGATCGCTAATCGCGTGCAGCGGGGGCGTATGCGGGGCCTTGGGCGCGCGGATGCGCCGGCGGAGCTGGAGCGCGTGTTGCGCGCGGCGATGGCGGTTGATCCGCAGGAGCGCACGCCCTCGGCGATGGAGTTCGGGCAGGGTCTGCAGCGCGTCCAACAGGAGCTGGGCCTGCCCCGCACAGAGATGGAGATCAAGGAGAAGCGCTCCAAGGCCTCGGCCGCGCCCGCCGCCGGGGACCAGAAGACGCGCCTGCGCGGCGCGCCGGTCATCGACCCGGATAAGACTCGCCTGCGCTCGTCCCCGTATTCCTTCGAGGGTGGGGCCGGCTCGGGCGGCGTCGAGGCCGTGGCTGATTCGTGGAAGATTGAGCGTTCCTCGGACGCGGACGAGGCCTCGGAGGGTCGCGTGGTCGAGGAGTCCTCCTCGTCGAAGCGCGGGATCAGCCCGGTGGCGGGTGTGATCTTGGCGCTGCTGGCCGCGGTGATCGCCGCCGGCCTGGCGGTGGGCATGCTGCGCGGGGAGGGGTCCTTCACGCGCATCGCTCCCGCGCAGGAGACGACGAGCGCCTCGACGAGGCCGGAGGACGCGCTCGGCGCGGCCCCGCCGCAGGTGACGAACCTCTCGGGGGAGTACGCCGACGGCACGGTGACGTGGACGTGGAGCGCGCCGCAGGGCGCCGCCCCGGCCGACCTCACCTACACGTATGAGTCCTCGGGCGCGGGCGGAAGCGCGAGCGGCAGCGTCGAGACGACGACCGTGAGCGTGGACGGGGCCAGCGGCGAGAACTGCATGCAGATCACGACGGTGTCGCGTTCGTCTGGACGAATGTCGGATCCGGTGCGCCAGTGCACGGTCGTTCCCTGACCGCGCGTGTGGCGCCTCACGGGGTGTGGAGCGGGGGTCGTACCCCCCTTTGTTTTGAGATAGGCTGTTGAGGACCCTGCGTTCGGGCGGGGCAGGTTGTTGGGAGAGTGGTGAGCATCGTGGCGAAAAGTGACCGCGCCGTGAAGGCGCTTCGTCGGGTGTCGCGTCGTCTTCCCGCGATCGGTGTGTTGCTGCTGGCGTCGATTCTCGTCGTCGTTGCACTCCTCCATCGCGGCATCGAGGTGACGGAGCTCGACGTGGACGACGGCGGCATCTGGGTGTCGAAGGGGTCAGACCTGTCTCTGGGCCACTTGAACTACGATGCGCTGACCTTCGACGGCTTCGTGTCGACGCCGAGCGCGCGGGTCTCCCTGGGCCAGGATGGGCGCACGGTGACGATCGGCGATGAGACGACTCACTCCGTGTCTTCCGTCGACGTGGCGGGCATGAAGCTGGGCGGTGCGATCACCGTGCCGGAGGGCTCGCAGGTCGCGCAGGGCGCAACGACGCTCGCGGTCCTCGACGCGTCGGCCGGATACCTGTGGGTGGGGGACGCGAACCGTCCCGACGCCCTGAAGTACGACGACACGGAGGCCATCGCCGACGGCCTGGCCGGGGGCGTCGTGACGGTGTCGATGAAGGGCACTGTCTACGCCTACGCGCCGCAGTACGCGACGCTGACGACGGTGGCGCGCGCGGGGGCGACCTGGTCGGTGTCAAAGTCCACGCTCAGCGGCATTTCCGCGGGTGACGACCTGTCGATCACCGCGGTCGGCGACAAGCCCGTCATTTACGACGCGACGACCAATACACTCGTGCTGCCCTCGGGGCGCACGCGCGCGCTCAACGGGGACGGGATCGCCCCGGGCGCGTCCCTGCAGATGGCGGGTCCGGCCTCGTCCTCGGTGCTCCTGGCGACCGCCGATTCTCTCGTGAGCGTTCCGCTGGACGGCGGCGCCCCCACCGTGACGCCGGCGCAGGAGGGGTCGAGCGTCGGCGGCGTCCCCGCGCCCCCGGCCTTCCACCAGGGCTGCGCGTACGGCGCGTGGGGCACCTCGGGTGCGGCGATCCGCGTGTGCGAGAGCGGCACCCAGCGTTATTCGAACGTCGAGAACCTGGCCACGTCGAAGCAGCCGGTCTTCCGCGTCAACCGCACCCGCATCGTCCTCAACGACGTCGAAGCGGGCACCGTGTGGCTGCCCGATCGCGACATGATCATGGTCGACAACTGGGATCAGGACAACCCGGACGCCAACGAGGTCGAGTCGGACGAATCCAACCCCGACCTGCTCGAGCAGATCAGCGACCCGCAGCGCAACGAGAAGAACACGCCCCCCACGGCCGTCGACGACGACTTCGGCGTGCGCCCCGGAAAGTCCACGCTCCTGCCCGTTTTGCAGAACGACTCCGATTCCGACGGTGACGTGCTCACCGCGGAGGCGACCTCGCAGCCTTCCTTCGGCTCCGTCGTCGTCACGCGCGGCGGGCGCGCCCTGCAGATCACGGGCGTCGGCGACGACGCGCAGGGGACGAGTTCCTTCACCTATTCCGCCTCCGACGGCCTGGCCTCGGCCACCGCGAACGTCTCCCTGCGCGTGCACCCGTGGAGCGAGAACGTCGGCCCCAAGCGCGTCCACGACGCCAACGTCAAGCTCGGCGCGGGCGCGCAGATCGAATACAACGTCCTGGCCGACTGGATCGACCCGGACGGCGACCAGATCTTCCTGGAGAGGGCCGAGGGCTCCGAGGGCCTGTCGGTTCAGTTCTCCGAGGACGGCACCCTGTCGATCCGCGACATCGGCGCCAGCACGGGCGCCCACACGGTGTCCGTGTACGTGTCCGACGGCTGGCTGACCACGGAGGGTGAGCTGACCGTCCTCGTCCAGGAGCCCGGCAACATCGCGCCGATCGCGAACGCCGACTTCTACGTCGCGCGCGTGGGCGAACCCCTGGTGGTCGCGCCGCTGGCGAACGACACGGACCCCAACGGCGACGTCCTGACGCTCACGAAGGTCTCGACCGCACCCGCGTCGACGACGCTGGTGCCCGACCTGGAGCTGGGCGTCGTGACCTTCACGGGCTCGCAGGTGGGCTCCTACGAGTTCACCTACACCGTCAGCGACGGGCCCGAGGCCGTCGTCGGCGTCGTGCGCGTGGACGTCGTCTCCGGCGACGAGCACGCGGCTCCCGTCGCCGAGGACGATATCGCGATCCTGCCCAGCGGCGGCTCCGCCCTGGTCGCGCCCCTGGCCAACGACACGGATCCCTCCGGCGGCGTCCTCGTCGTCCAGTCCATCGAGGTCGACTCTGACGCGGGCATCGAGGTGGCCCTCATCGACCGTCACCTCCTGCGCGTGACCGCGCCCGCCGGCCTCGACGACGTCGCGCGCTTTACCTACACGGTGTCCAACGGGTCGGGCGCGGCCACGGCCTCGGTGGCCGTCATTCCGACGCGCGCGAAGGACGATCGCGCTCCGCTCGAGCTGCAAGACGACTCGGCGAAGGTGCGCGTGGGTGACATCGCCTCCATCCAGGTCCTCGCGAACGACCGTTCGCCCTCCGGCCTGCAGATGAGCGTGTCCTCGTCCCTGGCGGGCACGGTCGACTCCGAGTACGGACACGCCTTCGTGACCGGTAACCTGGTGCGTTTCGAGGCCGGGCAGAAGACGGGCCGCGTCGACGTGACCTACACGGTGACCGACAGCGCCGGCAACACGGCCAGCGCGACGGCGACCTTCAACGTCATCGGCGCCGAGCAGGCGAATTCCGCGCCCCAGCCCAAGGCTCTGACGGCGTGGGCGGCGGCCGGCCAGACGACGCGCATCCCGGTGCCCCTTACCGGCATTGACCCGGACGGCGACTCCGTGACCCTGGTGGGCATCGATCAGCCCCCGACGATGGGCACGGCGACGCTGGGCACCGAGTGGATCGAGTACACGCCGAACTCGGACGCTTCCGGCACGGACGTCTTCACCTACACGGTCGAGGACCGCCTGGGCCGCCAGGCGAAGGCGCGCGTGCGCGTGGGCGTGGCCCCGCCCTCGGAACTCAACCACAACCCGGTTGCGCTGCCCGACGTCGTCCAGGCGCGCCCGTCGCGCACCATCGAGGTCAACGTCTTGTCGAACGACGTCGACCCCGACGGCGACACCCTGAAGCTGCGCGAGGGATCCCTGGAGTCCTCGAACGGCCAGGTGCAGGCCTCGGTCGTGTCGGCCACCTCCGTGTCGCTGACGACGCCCGCCGAGGAGAATCCTTTCGTCGTCACCTACGTGGTCGAGGACGGCCGCGGCGGTTCCGCGACTGGTCAGTTGACGGTGAACGTCGCCGCGGACGCGCCGCTCATGTCGCCGATCGCGCGCGACGACCTCGTGTCGCTGTCCGACATGCCGCGCGACGGCGCCCCGGTCGAGGTCAGCGTGCTCGCCAACGACGAGGATCCGGATGGCGCCCTGTCGGAGCTGACGATCTCCTCGAGCGCCGACGGCGTGAGCGTGGATAACACGACGCACAAGGTGACGGTGACACCGCAGACGGATCGCCGCCTCGTGGTCTACTCGATCACGGACCAGGACGGGCTGTCCTCCTCGGCGGTCGTGTCGGTGCCCGGCGCGGAACGCAAGGTGCCCGCGGTGAACCCCTCGCGCGTGCCGATCCGCCTGAAGGCGGGGGAGACCAAGACCCTGTCCCTCGACGATTTCGTGATGGTCAAGCGCGACGCGCACGCCTACATTCGCGACGTGTCGACCGTGCGCGGGGGCGCCGGCCTGACGAACCTGACGGCCGACGAGACCTCCATTTCTTTCACCGTCGATTCGAGCTACGTGGGTAAAACCTTCGTGAACGTCGAGGTCTTCGACGGGCGCGAAGGGGACGATTCGGCGTCCTCGGCGTCGCTGACCCTGCCGATCCAGGTGGAGGCCACGCAGAACCACCCGCCGACGATCACGCCGACGGTGATCCGCGTCGCGTCGGGCGAAGAGACGTCCGTGAACCTGCCGCTGATGGTCTCCGACCCGGATACGCCCGACCCGTCGTCCTTCACCTACCGCGTGTCGGACATCCCCTCGGGGATCACGGTGCGTAATGAGTCGGAGACCCGCCTGGCGGTGAGCGCGGAGGCCGGTACGAGGCCGGGGTCCGCTGGCTCGCTGACGCTGAGCGTGGACGATGGCTCGGGTAGCCCGGTGAGCGCGAAGGTGCCGATCGAGGTCGTGGCCTCGACGCGCCCGCTCATCCAGACGTCGCTCGCGCAGATCGTCGCGGATGCGGGCAGCACCGTGAACGTGGATCTGACGCAGTACACGACGAACCCGTTCCCGGACACGCCGATCACGATTCAGCGGGCGACCGTTGAGGTTGGCGAGGGCACGGTGGACCCGCAGGGCACGGTCCTGGCGGTGAGCCCGCGCGCGGGCTTCCACGGGAACATGGTGATCGTCTATCGAGTGATCGATAAGACGCTGGACTCGTCGCGCGTGGTCGAGGGCCGCGTGTCGGTGACGGTGCGCGACCGCCCGGATCGCCCCGAGAACGTTCAGGTGACGCCCACGGGCGCGGGGCGCGCGAGCGTGTCCTTCACGCCCGGCTCCGATAACGGTGCGCGCATCACGCAGTACATGGTGACGAGCTCGCAGGGCGGGGGCGCGGTGTGTCAGCAGACCGTGTGTGAGGTGTCGGGCCTGACCAACGGCGCTCGACACAAGTTCACCGTCGTTGCCCGCAACGCCGTCGGCGATTCCGACCCGTCGGAGGCCTCGGCGGAGGTCCAGATCGACGCGACGCCGGCCAAGATGGCCGTGCCGACCCTGTCGGCGGGCGACGGTCAGGTCACCGTGACGTGGGGCGCCCCGGACAACGAGGGGTCCCCGATCACGAAGTATGAGATCGCGGTCAACGGCGGCGATGGCTCCAGCAAGCAGACGACGGCCGACGGCTCCGCTACGAAGGCGACAATCGGCGACCTGGAGAACGGCGTCAACTACTCGGTGTCGATCGTCGCCCGGAATGGCGCGGAGAAGCAGGCCGAGTGGTCCCTGCCGGCGAACGCGACCCCGCACGGCAAGCCGGATCCCGCCACTGGGATCACGCTGAGGCACGTGGGCTCGAGCGCCGACGGGTCGACGGGTTCCGTCGACGTCTCGTGGAAGCTTGGCCGCTCCGGCGGCACCAACTGGGGGGCGACGACCGTGACCGTGGACGGGCGGGATCCGATAACGGTCGACGGCTCGACTACCTCCGTCCACGTCGACGGCGTCACCCCCGGCAACTCGGTGTCCGTGACCGTGGATCTGTCTAACGCCGAGGGCGACCATTCGTCCTCGACTCAGAGCTTCTCGCTGTCGACCGTGCCCATGCCGATCGGCGCTCCGACGCTCGAGGGCACGGGCAAGCACGGCCAGCTGGTGGTCAGGAACCTGAACAAGGCGCCCGGTAACGGCTTCGCCGTCGGCGAGTTGAGCCTGCGCTACTCCTCGGATTCGGGCTCGTGTGTCAATGGTTCGGAGGCTCGCGACGGCATGATCATCGAGGGCAGCGGTATCGCTGCGCGCACCTACTACTTCTGCCAGGTGGGTCTGGCGACCTCGGGTGAGACGGTTGCGTCGACTCCCGTGCGCGCCGATGGACAGCCCATCGCGCCCCCGACCCTGCAGGGCGTGACGGTCTCGAAGGCCGGGCCCGGCGCGGTCCGCGTGAATGTGGCCGTCGCCGAGGCCTACCCGGCCATGACGGAGCTGACGGTGACGGTGGCTGGCCAGCAGGTCAACATGTTGGGCTCGCAATCCGTGGTGGTCAACAACCTCCCCGAGGGTGCGCAGGTGAGCGCCCACGTCGTTGCCAAGAATTCGCAGGGCGAGGCCTCGGCGGACTCCAACGGCATCACCACCGAGCTGGGCGTGTCCACCAAGTGGGTCGAGAACTGCAGCCCGGGCGTCGCCGGGCAGGTCCCCGGCCAGGCGTGCCACACCTTCAACCTGGTGGCCCCCGGCTTTACGCCGGGCGTGTCCGTCCAGCACGTGTGCCGCGTCTCCTCCGACGTTGATCCCGGCCACCCCCGCGAGGTCGTCGTGGGCGGCCCCGAGGTCGAGTCCGGTGTTCCGACGCGGGCCGGCTCTCAGGCCGAGCTGAACGGGGCGGTACGAGTGGAAAGCTGTGAGCCGGGCCGGTAGCGGCCGGGGCGTGAGAGGAACCGATCTGATGGGAGGAACGCCATGAAGCGTGTGAAGGCCGACATCGGCCTGACGGAACGACCGCGCGTCCTGCGGGCCGTCGCCTCGGCGCGTACCGCACTGGATCGTCGTCTCCGCGCGATCCCGGGAATGCGCTACGTGCTGGCCGCGTGCGGCATCGTCACCCCCTTCGGGTGGCTGGTGATCGCCTCGGCGATCGCGGGGCTGGTGGTCGCGGGAGTTGTGGGATGGGCCGAGGCCTTCGCGCTGGCCATCGCGTGCGTGGCCCTGCTGGTCATCGCGATCGTGCTCGTCGCCGCCCCCTCGCCCTACCGCGTGTCGCTGCGCCTGCCCCAGGAGAGGGTGACGGCCGGGCAGACGGCTCTGGGCGAGATCCGCGTCGTGAACGACACCTCCCGCCGCGGCGGCTCCGAGGTCATCGAGCTGCCCATCGGCGCCGGCGTCGCCGAGTTCGTCATCCCGGGCGTACCCTCTCACCGGACGTGGGACGAGTTCTTCTCCGTCGTGACCCGCCGCCGCGGCGTCATCGAGATCGGCCCGGCCCGCACCGTGCGCTCTGACGGCCTGGGCCTGCTGCGCCGCGTGCGTTCCTGGGATAACCCGGTGACCCTCTACGTCCATCCGCGCACGGTGCGCGTGCCTTTCGACGCGACCGGCTTCCAGGTCGACGTCGAGGGCGTGGTGACGGCGAAGCTGTCCAGCTCCGACGTGTCCTTCCACGCGCTGCGCGACTACGAGCCGGGCGACGATCGACGCGCCGTGCACTGGCAGTCCACGGCCCGCCTCGGCAAGCTCATCGTGCGCCAGTACGAGGAGACGCACCGCTCCCACCACCTGATCGTGCTCGACACGGCGCGCTCCTCCTGGGATCGTGACGCCTTCGAGGACGGGGTGTCGGTGGCCGCTTCCCTCGCCCTGGCGGGGATTTCCGCCTCGCGCACGGTGTCTTTTGCCGCGGGCAAGCGGTGGATTCCGGCGACCGGGGCGGTCAGCATGCTCGACTCCCTGGCCTCACTGACGTACTCCGGGCGTTCGAACATCACGGCGCTCGTGCGCCGCGCCTTCGCCTCGTGCCCGTCGGCCTCCTACGTCAGCGTCATCGCGTCCTCCGCGGTCACGGACGAGGAGGCCGCGCACCTCGCGCAGGTCACTCCCCGGGACGTGACTGTGCAGATCCTGCGCATTAACCCGAAGCAGCGCGCGCGTCGGCGGAGCCTGGAGGGCGGCGTGCTTTTCGACTGTCCGTCGCTGCGCGAGCTGGCGCACTTGGTGGGTGATATCCGGTGACTGTTGATGCTCTTGGTCGCGCCAGGCCTCGCCTGCCGCTCCTGTCCTTCTTCGCGTTGGCCGTGCTCTTCGTGGGGCCGGTCCTCACGCACGAGGCCGTCTTCGGGTCGTTCGTCGGCCTGATCGCCGCCGGTTCGGGCGTCGCGGTCGGCCTGCTCATCGCGGCTGCCTCGACGCGCTGGTCGTGGGACACGCTTTCGACCCTCGCGGCGCTGCTCGTCGCCTACTTCCTGCTGGGCGGCCCGATCGCCCTGCCGTCGACCGTGCGCTGGGGCGTCGTGCCCACGACGGACACGCTGCTGACCCTCGTGCGCGGCTCGGTGAGCTCGTGGAAGGACCTCCTGACGTTGACGCCGCCGGCGGCCTCCTACGTGGGCCCCGCGCTGGTCCCGTGGATCACGGGCCTGCTGTGCGCGCTGATCTCCGGCCTCGTCTCGGTGCGGTGGGGGCGTCCGCTCCTGGGCATCATCCCCGTCGCCGCGATGGGCGTCGTGGGTCTGGCTTTCGGCCTGTCCGGGGTCGTGCCGCCCGTGTGGCCGTTCATGGTGTGGTTCGCGGGCGCGTTCCTGTGGCTCGCGTGGGCTTCTTCACACCAGCGCCTGTCGCTGGGGTTGGACGTGTCCGTCAATCGACGAGGCCGTGGCGGGGCGAGCGCTGCGACGGCCTCGACGCGCGGTCCTTCCCGTCAGGCGGTGTTCCGCTCCCGGCGGCTGTTGGCCTCGTCCCTGATGATCGCGCTGGCGGTGGGCGTGGCCCTGCCGGCGACGGCCTCGTGGGGGCCGGTGGGCCGACGGATCGTGGCCCGCGAGAAGGTGGAGCCGCCGTTTAACGTGCGTCAGTACCCGTCGCCGCTGTCGGCGTTCCGCCACTACAAGAAGGATCTGGCGGAGCAGACGGTCATGACGGTGCGTGGGCTGCCGGCGCGCACGCGCGTGCGCTTGGCGGCGTTGGACGTGTACGACGGGACGACCTTTACGATGAGCGCCCCGAAGAGCCAGGTGTCCACCTCGGTCGCGGCCCAGTCGGATGGACAGGCGTCGACGGTGAGCGTGCGTAACGGCTACGTGTCGGTTGGCTCGACGATTCCGCGTACTCGGTCGCAGGGCAGCGACGGCTCGTTCACGGCGACGATCGAGACCTCGGGCATTGTGGGCCCGTGGGTGCCGGTGGCCGGTGACGTCCGCTCGGTGACCTTCGGCGGGGAGAACGCTCGCGCGCAGCAGGAGGGCTTGCGCTTTGACATGTGGGCGGATGCGGCGCTGACGACGGGCCTGCCCGCCCAGCCGCAGACGGTGACGATCAACGCGGACTCGATCGTGACGCCGACGGATTCGCAGTTCGCGGGTGCGACGCCGGTGAAGTTCCATTCGGATACGGACGAGCCCTACCCGAGCGGCCTCGACACGTTCATGGCGAGCATCGTGGGTTCCGCGTCCTCGCCGATCGAGAAGGCGCGCGCGATCGAGCAGTACCTGCATAACGAGGGCTACTACCTGACGGAGAACACCGATCAGTCGCGCCCGGGTCATCACCTCAATCGACTGTCCGCGATGGTGTCGGATAGCGGCCAACTGATCGGCGACGACGAGCAGTATGCGGCCCTGATGGCCCTCATGCTGCACCAACTGGGTTGGAACGCGCGCGTCGTGATCGGCGCGTACCCGTCGGGCGAGTCGGCGGACGCGAGCACGCTCGTGGGCACCGACATGCACGTGTGGGTCGAGATGGAGTTCGAGGGCATCGGCTGGGCCGTGTTCGACCCGACGCCGGATAAGGACCGGGTGCCGCAGGACAACTCGGAAAAGAAGAAGAATTCGCCGCGTCCCCAGGTGCTTCAGCCGCCGGAGCCGCCCGAGGAGCCCGTGGAGTTGCCGCCGGTGAACCGCGACCAGGACGTGGCCGCGAAGGAACCGCCGGGGGCGGGCATCCCGTGGCTGCTGATCGGCACCGTGTCCGGTTCGCTGCTCCTGCTGCTTGCGCCCTTCGCGCTGATTGCTGCGCTCAAGGCCAGGCGAACTCGCGTGCGCCGCAAGGCCTCGCCCGGCGTGGCCCTGGTGGGTTCGTGGGACGAGGTCGTGGACATGGCGATTGACGCGGGCGTGCGCGTGCGCGCCGACCAGACCCGCCAGGAGGCGGCGTGGGCGCTGGCCTCGTTCTGGAAGCTTCGCGAGGGGCAGGAAGAGGGGGCTGAGGCGCAGCGCGTGGCGTCCCAGGCCTCGACGTCGGCGTTGATCCCGGGCTGGACGCTGTTCCGTGAGCGCGTGCCGATGACCGTGGCGATCGCTCGCCGCGCGGACGTCGCTGATTTCGCGGCGGCGACGGGCGGCCAGAAGGAAGCGGAGTCCGCGTGGTCGGACGTCGATCAGCTGAAGCGGTCCCTGGCGTCTTCCGCGAGCCTGTGGGTGCGCCTGCGGCGTCGCTTCTCGCTGCGTTCGCTGCTGCGCACGTGGAGGCGCCCGCCGGCGGCCGGGAAGGAGTCGGTACGAGGCGTGGGTTCCTTGCTGGAGGACGGCGAGGATGCGGATGGTCCGTTGGAGGATCCGTCGAGCGGGAGGAGTAGGCCGTGACGCGTGGAGCGGTTGTGGGCGCCGGCCCGCACATTGAGGGGTTCCGGTGGATTCGTGCCCTCGGGTCGGGCGGATTCGCGGACGTGCACCTGTACCATCAGCAGGTTCCGTCGCGTGACGTCGCGATCAAGGTTGCGCGCCCTAACGTGGAGGGCGGCAACGAGGCGATCAGGTACGAGGCCGACGCGATGGCTCGCGTGTCGAGCCACCCGGCCATCGTCAACCTGTACGGCGTGGGGTCGCTGCCCGACGGCCGCCAGTTCCTCATCATGGAGTACTGCCCGGTTGCGAATATCGCGGATCAGGTGCGGGCTCGCCCGATGGATCTGGCGTCGGCGCTGGACATGATGATCCGCATTTCGTCGGGCGTGGAGATGCTGCACCGGTCGGGCTACGTGCATCGGGACATTAAGCCCGGCAACATCATGCTGGACTCGTACAAGGCGCCGGTGTTGACGGATTTCGGCGTGAGTGCGCGCATCGGCGAGGGTGCGGGCGGCAGCGTCGACGGTTTTTCGGTGCTGTGGGCGCCGCCCGAGCAGCACGATGGGAACTCGGTCGCGGAGCCGTCTCAGGACGTGTGGGCGTTGGCGTCGTCGCTGTGGACGCTGCTGGTGGGCCGCAGCCCCTTCGAGGATCCGATTGGGGATAACACGACGGTTGCGGTCGCGATGCGCGTGCGTTCGGGGCGCCTGCGCGGGGTTGCGCGCGCGGACGTGCCCGAGGAGCTCGACGAGGTGCTGCGCGCGGCGATGAGCGTGGATCCGACGCGCAGGACCCGCTCCGCCCTGGCGTTTGCTCAGTCGCTCCAGGGTATTCAGCGCCTGGCGGGGCTTCCCGTGACGCCGATTGAGGTGCGCGATGCGCCACACATGCCTCGCCCCTCGGTGCCGGGACCGGCCTCCCCGGCTGGCTTCCCGGTTCCGGTGCCCTCCCAGGGGGAGGGGACGAGGCCTCGGGGCGCGTCGGCCGCGCAGGACGCGACGATCCGCTCGGGTGTGGGTTTTGATTTTTCGGAGTCCGGCGTCGTGCCGATCGCGGACTCGTGGCATCATCCGCGCAACCTGTCGACGGGCCGCGCGGCGGAGGCGTCCTTCGACGATGAGGAGGAGCGTGTCGTCCGGCGTCTGCCCGTTCCCGCGATCATTGCCCTCGTGCTGGTGGGCGCGGTCGTGGTGGCGGGCCTCGTCGTTGCGATGCTGACGGGCGGCGGGCACTCGGTGCGTATCGACCCTACGGAAGCGCCGACGGCGAGCCAGGAGGATCCGAGTAAGCTCACGGTGCCTCCGGCGGCTCCCACGGGCCTGAGCGGCCGTGTGGAGGGCGATTCGATCGTGTGGACGTGGACGGCGCCCGCCGATTCGAACTACACGAGTGACCAGCTGATGTTCCAGTACCGCCTGGAGCGTCCGGGCGAGGCGCCGCTGGGCGCGTCGAGCCCGGTCGCGTCCGTGACGCTGCCCGCGACGCGCGGCGGCGACAATTGTTTGACGGTGCGCACGGTCGTGGCGTCTTCGGGCTTGCAGTCCCAGTCGATCAACGCCTGCGTGGCGGTGAATTGAACGCCTAGCGGCCGCGGCCCGGCTTGCGCAGCCAGGAGACGACGACGAGGCACCCGAGGAACGTGACGCACGCGAAGGCGATGCCTGCGATGGTCAGGTCGGCGCGGGTGCGGGCCTCGGCGCCGGAGGAGCGTTCGGTGACGGGCAGGATGGGGGGAGTGTCGTTTCCGCTGGTGCCCGTCATGGGGTTGATGGGGCCGTCGACGTGGGCGTTTGCGGCGATGGTGACGGCCGCGTAGGGGTTGATCATGCCCCAGCCGATGGCGGTGGTCGATGCGATGGGGTTGGCGCGGCGTGCGGTGGCTTCGAGGCGCCACTTCCACATGGCCGGTGTCTCGTCGGGGTGCGCGGAGGCGACCAGCGCGGCGGCGCCCGCCGCGTAGGCGCTCGCGAAGGAGGAGCTGCCGGTGGTTTCGTTGTTGGCTTCGCCGGTCAGGCAGTCGCCGCCCGCGACGGCCGTGGTGAGCGCGGCAATGGAGGGGGCGGCGATGTCGACGTGGACGCCGGAGACTTGGCCGCCGTCGGGGACTCCGGCCGTGGCGCTGGTGACGGCGAGGACGTTGGGGATCGCGGCCGGGTAGCGCGGGACGGTGTCTTCGCCGTACTGCTGGACGATCTGGGAGTCGGCGTTGCCCGCCGATGCGACGACCAGGGAGCCGGCCGCGGTGGCGGCTGCGACGGCGGCGTCGAGGCGGGAGTCCGGGGTGGGCTGGGACTGCGGGACGACGATGATCTGGGCGCCTTGCGCGGCGGCCCATTCGATGCCCTGGGCGGTCTTGCCCGCGTCGAGGCCGGTGGGCCCCTGCTGGGGGTCCTCGTTGAAGGTGTCGTAGACGCGAACGGGCAGCAGGGCGACGCGCGGGGCGACGCCTTCGAGTGCGGACTGTTCGGGGAGCAGGCGCGAGGCGATGATGCCGGCGACCTGGGTGCCGTGACCGTAGGTGTCGGTGCGCCCGTCGCCGCCGTTGACCAGGTCGAGGCCGGGCAGGACGACTGAACCGGAGGGGAAACGGGCCGAGTCTGCGCCGCCGTCGGTGGCGGGGTTGACGGGGGTGAAGTGTTTGCTGGTGGGGCTGATGCCGGAGTCGACGATGGCGACGGTGACGTGTTCGCCCTTGGTGATGTCCCAGACGCGCTCGAGGTCGATGCGTTTGTCGGCGCTCTGCGGGTAGGAGCTGATGAATTCAGTGCTGGACAGGCAGCCGCCGGAGTTCTTGCTGGCCGTGGGGGTAGGGGTAGGGGTGGCCGTGGGGGTAGGGGTGGGGGTCGGCGTGTCGGCGTGGCTGGGCACGGCGGCGCTGACGGTGAGGCAGGCGCCGACGA
>FLSH01003934.1_pt1 | contig 17799 bp, 20 predicted proteins | sample 1550441 | NCBI WGS metagenome assembly FLSH01 (sample SAMEA4031756, study PRJEB14383) | metagenome | biome: human; feature: oral; material: saliva | place: Philippines | collected 2014 | reverse complement strand
AAATTTTACGTGCTTTAGTTAAAGATGCCAAAACGCCCTACACCGAAATCGCTAAACAATCGGGCGTGAGTGCCGCAACTATCCACGTTCGCGTGGAAAAAATGCGACAATCGGGCGTGATCGAAGCGACACAACTCAAAATCAACGAACGCAAACTTGGCTACGATGTCTGCTGTTTTATCGGCATCATCCTCAAATCGGCAAAAGATTACGAAAAAGTGATCGCCAAACTCAACGACTTCCCCGAGGTGGTTGAAGCCTACTACACCACGGGCAATTACTCCATTTTCATTAAAGTGATGACCCACACCATCGAGGAGCTTCACCAAGTGCTCGCAGGCAAAATCCAAAGCATTGATGAGATTCAATCGACAGAAACACTTATCTCGATGCAGAACCCGATTTTACGGGGGATTGCACCATAAAAATATAGTACAATCCATCTCATTTTAAAATACAGAGGAAGACCAAATGAGCGTAATGCAACAACGTGCCGAACTTCAACGCCGTATTTGGCAAATTGCTAATGATGTACGAGGCTCAATAGATGACTGGGATTTCAAACAATATGTGCTTGGTGCACTTTTCTATCGTTTTATTAGTGAAAACTTTACCAATTATATTGAAGCGGATGATGAAAGCGTGAATTACGCTGAATTGTCTGATGAAATCATCACACCTGAAATCAAAACTGACGCCATAAAAAATGATCTGACCCCAAAAAGTTAGACTTATTTAATCCAAGAACTGAGTTCTGTAATTCACAGGGCTCAGTCCTTTTAGTTTCCCCTGAATACGCTCATGGTTGTAATAATGAATGTACTCGTGGATCGTTTTTTCCAGTTGTTCGAACGTCTCAAATCGTTTACCGTAATAACATTCCGTTTTTAATCGTCCAAAGAAGCTTTCTATCGCACTGCTATCTAAACCATTTCCCCTCCTTGGCATAGTTTGTTGAATGCCATTCTCCCTGAGTATGTTCTGATAGCCTCTTGTCTGATACTGCCAACCTTGGTCGGAATGTAAAATCGGTTTTGCTCCTTCAGGCCTTGCTACCGCTTGTTTCATCATTCGGGTAATTTGCTCCAAATTTGGGCTTCTCGCGAAATCATAAGCAATCATTTCATTGTTAAATAAATCCTTAATGGGGGATAAATAGAGCTTGCCTTCAGCACACTTGAACTCGGTAATATCGGTTGCCCATTTTTTATTAGGCTGTGTTGCTATTAAAATGGCGTTGTAACAGATTCTCCGCAATACGTCCGACTTTACCTTGATAAGAACGATATTTTTGTGTCTTGCATTTTCCCTTAAGCCCCAACCATTGCATAATACGTTGCACTTTTTTATGGTTAATTTTAATGGTTTCTCTTAGCTTAAACGTCACACGGTGATAACCGTAGTTTCCGTGATTATCGTGATAAATAGTGGCGATTTCTTGTGAGATTGCTGCATTTTTATCGTTTTCCGTTTTCAAGTGATAGAAGAATACACTGCGTGCCAAGCCGATTAAATCTAATAAAATGGGCAGCGGAAAATGAATGCGTAATGCCTTTACGATAGTAGCTTTTTCTGCATTTTTTGTTGGTTGAGCTCCTGCAACTTTTTTAAGATTTCGTTCTCCGCACGAAGACGCAAATTTTCCAATTCTAGTTCTTCCTCTCGTGTTTTCAGTTTAGGCGGCATTTTAGGGTATTTGGGTTTCATGGCCGACCTTTAGGTTTGGGCATTAAGCCGTTTATACCTTGTTTTTCAAAGACTCGCAACCATCGGTTAATCACACTTGAATTGGCAATGCCAAAGTATAAATAGGCAGTTTCTGCAGAAAATTGTCCATTTTTAACCGCTTGTATCACGTTAAGTTTAAATTCAGGTGAGTCATTTCTCTTCTTACCCAGCATAGCTAAACCATTGATTCCACTATAATTAAATTGGTTAGCCCAATGTCGCAATGCTCTGCTGGCGAGTTGAAAATGTTTACGAGTAAGTGAACAATTTTTAGCATTTTGAAGATAAAATTCGATGGCTCGTTGTTTGAAAAGAAAATTGTATTTAGTCATAAAAAATCTGCACCTTAATCAGTTAGAAGTTTAGTCTAACTTTTGGGGTGCAGATCAAAGAATGTCGTACTAGATAAAAGCTATACGAGCAACAAAAAGAAGCAGAAGCCCTAATTCAAGAAGAAAATTTGAATGTCGATGCAGCAAAACGCTATATTAGTACTTCATTAAAACGAGAATATGCCAGTGAAAACGGCACAGTATTAAATGAAGTTCTCCCGAAAATGAGCCTGCTTAACCCGCAATATCTCACTAAAAAGCAAACCATTTTCCAGAAAATTGCTGCATTTGTAGAGAAATTTAAAGGGGTTGGGGGAAAGTTTAGTAAGATAAAAATAAGAGGCTAATCGCCTCTTATTTTATTTCACCTCTCATTAAAACACCTCTAACACCAATCTCGTTAGCCCATTCGCCAACATCAATTCAATGTTTACTGCATTGATTTCATTGATATTTTTTTCAGTCTCACACAAGATATCGTAACCTTTGAGAAGTTGTTGAGCAGAAAGGGCATCACTAAATAGCCAGATGCCTTTGTCTAAATCGTGATTTACCCAGCCTGTAGGCATTCCCATTTTAGCTTTGAGTGCATCGCTGAAAAAGCTTTGCAACCATTCCAGTTGCATCTGTACTTGCTCTTTTTCAAACTGGCTGAGTAGCAAAAATGGATCTCGGTTTTTGTAGAAACGCCAGAAGGTTTGCAAAAAGGTTTTGCGGGCAGATAAGCGGTCGTTTTCTAAGAAAGTTTTGCAAATTAACGGACGACCGTGGCATAAACGCAAGGCGGTTTCGATGTCAGTTTCGCTAAATTGCGGGCAATGCATTTGCAACCATTGCAATGCAATCGGCATTTCGGGAGCGTGCAATACCCACGTTTGACAACGGCTTTGAATGGTTGCCATCATCGGAGCTTGAAAATCAGTTTCCAGCAAAAAATAAACACCGTCGTGCGGTTCTTCCAAGGTTTTCAGCAAGGCATTGCAACTTGCTTCGGTCAGCCTTTCTGCTTGCCGAATATAAACCACCACATTGCCTTCTTGTTGAGCGAAGCGTTGCAAAGTCGCCAACACATCACGCACCTGATCGACACCAATATCTCTGTTTTCAATCGGTTCAAGCAGATGAAAATCGGGATGATTGCCACTTTGTGCCAATAAACAACTTTTGCATTGATGGCAAGGCTCATTGCTGTTTTTATTCTGGCAAAGCAACCAATGGGCAAAATGGCGAATCAATACCTCACTGCCCAAACCCGCTTCGGTTTTGAACAATAAGGCGTGATGCCCTCGCCCTTGTTGGAACGGGTGCACGATTTGTTGATAAAGCGACTGCTGCCAAGGATACAATGCCATCATTTTGCTTTTTTCACGAAATTTTCGACCGCTTGTTTGATGTCGGCAGTCACTTTTTCTAGCGGTTGTTCCGCATCAATTATTACTGCTTTGTCGTTGTTTTGGGTCAGTTCCAAATAGCGTTGGTGCGTGCGATAGAAGAAATCTAAGCTCTGTTGTTCAATGCGATCTAACTCACCACGTCCACGCACACGCTCCAAGCCAACCACAGGATCAATGTCCAAATAGATCGTTAAATCTGGCTCAAAATCGCCCAACACGGTACGTTTTAGGTTATCTAAAATCTTGCGATCAATCTTTCGACCTCCCCCTTGATAGGCTTGCGATGACATATCGTGACGATCGCCTAGCACCCATTTTCCTTCGGCAAGAGCAGGTTTGATCACATTTTCCACTAGCTGCACACGTGCCGCATAGAGCATCAATAATTCGGCCTTATCGGTAATCGGCTCTTCCAAATCGTGCTTAATTAAATAGCGTAATTTCTCCGCCAATGGTGTGCCACCTGGTTCGCGGGTTAATACCACATCTTTAATACCTAATTCTTCCAATTTTGCTAATACAGCTTGATGAGCAGTGGATTTTCCCGCTCCTTCTAAGCCTTCTAGCACGATAAATTTACCCCGTATCATTTTATTCCTTCCGTTGTTTGTTTACGCTCACGCTCAATTTTACGCCATTCTTTCACCGCTTGGTTATGTTCATTCAGCGAACGGCTAAATTTATGTCCGCCCGTACCATCGGCAACAAAGAAAAAGTAAGGCGTGCTGTCGGGCTGCGAAACCGCTTTTAATGCCGCTTCACTTGGCATTGCAATGGGTGTTGGCGGTAAGCCATCGATAACGTAAGTGTTGTAAGGCGTCGCTTCCTGCAAGTCTTTTTTGTAGATTTTACCATTATAACGCTCGCCCAAGCCGTAAATCACGGTCGGGTCAGTTTCTAATTTCCAACCTTGTTTTAAACGGTTCACAAACACAGAGGCAACTTGCGGGCGTTCATTTGCCACGCCCGTCTCTTTTTCCACGATGGAAGCCAAAATCAACATCTCATACGGGTTTGCAAGCGGTAGATTTTCCACCCGATTTTGCCAAGCATCGTCTAATGCTTTTTGTTGCTTTTGGTAAGCTCGCTTTAATAGTTCAAAATCAGTGGAATAAGGCACATAGTTGTAGGTATCAGGTGAAATCCAACCTTCCAATTTTTCTGAAGAGAGCCCAAGCATTTTTGCAATTTCTGCTTCGCTTTTGCCCGTTAATGTTTGCTCCAAATAGCTCGCCTTTTCTAGCTGCTCGCGGAAGGTTTTGAACGTTTTTCCCTCAATAAACTTCACATTGAGCTGCACTTCCTTACCCGAATTAAGATGTTTAAGTAAATCTTCAACGGTTTTTAAACCATTCAGCGAATATACTCCTGCTTTGAAATGAGAAAGTTCAGGGTGTAATCGAATTAAATAAGGTAACAGAGCTACATCAGCGTGTTCTACAATGCTTTGTTCTTCCAATTGCTTCGCCAATTTTTGACTGGAAGAGCCTTTTTCAACGATAAAAAATTGATCAGAGTGAATGGTAAGCGGATGGCTGGCTAAGTCAGTAATTTTTTTATAGCCGTAACCCAATGTACCTGCGGTCACTACCGCAAGCGCACCAAGAGAAAGAAGCGTTTTTTTTAACATAATTATTTTGTAAAACGTAATAAATCAGTAGAAGTCAGAACAATTTGAGGCTTCCCCTTATATTCCGAAACGTACCCTTTAGCACAAAGATATTTATTTTGTAACATATTCAAATTTCCAAACTTATTTAGAAATGGAAGCCTATTCTCAGCCCAAATTAAAAAAGTCACTTTTTGATTTGGATAAATGCCGCCAAGATTAAAATACGTCGCATTTGCTGTAGATTTTACTTGTTTTACCAAACCACACACCGTGACATCATGATAAAGATAGTCTGAAACTTCATTTTCGGAAATAATTTTAGATTCTAAACCTAATGCTGAAACTGAAAAAAATAGTAAGAAAGTGACTAACCATTTTTTCATTCTATTAATCTCCCTTTTATCATTAGCCAATGAGAAAGGAATTCTACTATAAGCACACAAAAGAAAAAATAAAATCTAATGATTTAATTAGCTGATAAAATAAATAAAAACTAGAATGGTGGGTCGTGAAGGATTCGAACCTTCGACCAACGGATTAAAAGTCCGCTGCTCTACCGACTGAGCTAACGACCCAAAAGGATGTGTTCTAAAGTGGTGGGTCGTGAAGGATTCGAACCTTCGACCAACGGATTAAAAGTCCGCTGCTCTACCGACTGAGCTAACGACCCTTTAGAGAGTTGAACAGTTTAAGTGGTGGGTCGTGAAGGATTCGAACCTTCGACCAACGGATTAAAAGTCCGCTGCTCTACCGACTGAGCTAACGACCCTTAATACTGCGTAACGAGGGCGTATATTACTATTTTTTTTTATAAGATCAACACTTTTTTCGCCATTTTTGTTTGATTGTATGCTTTATAAACTATCTAGCAAAAAATGAAGCGATAAGATTTCTCTTATCGCTTCTCTATTATTTCTCAATCTTACTTCTCATCAACTCAATCACATCGGTAATTGCTTGCGTTGGGGCAGGGAGTTGGTGTATTACCCAGCGGAATAATTCAGGATCTGGGTAAGTGAGCATTTCAGCGAATGCCTGTTGTTCGGCTTCAGTGAGGCTGTTGAAATGGTTTTGGTAGAACGGCATAATCATTTTATCCAGTTCACGCATCCCACGGCGGCACGCCCATTCCAGTTTAAAGCGGTTAATTTCTGCCATAATTTTACATCCTATTGCACTTCGTTAATTCGTAATTCTTTTGGCACTTCGAAGAACATATTTTCTTCCAAGCCTTCCAAATTTGCCACTTCCGTCACGCCAAGCCCTTTTAAGTGTAAAATCACCGATTGCACTAATACCTCAGGTGCGGAAGCCCCTGCGGTAATGCCAATGGTTTTGACTCCCTCTAACCAGCTTGCCTCAATATCTTCTGGCCCGTCAATTAAGCGTGATTGCACGCCCATACGGCTTGCTAATTCCGCCAAGCGGTTGGAATTTGAAGAGTTTTTCGAACCAATCACCAACACCAGCTGCGACTGTTTTGCCAATTCACGCACCGCTTGTTGGCGATTGGTGGTCGCATAACAAATATCATTTTTACGTGGGCCTTGAATCGCAGGGTATTTCTCTTTCAAAGCCTCAATCACACCGCTCGTGTCATCAATCGAGAGCGTGGTTTGGGTCATAAAGGTCAGCTCATCTTGGTTCGAAACAGGTAAGTTGGCAATATCTTCAACGGATTCCACCAAATAGATGCCGCCCTCTTCGTTATCATACTGCCCCATTGTGCCCAACACTTCAGGATGACCTTCGTGCCCGATTAAAATCGCTTTTGTCCCTTTGCGGCTAGCACGTGCCACTTGCATATGCACTTTCGTTACCAGCGGACACGTTGCATCAAACACTTTCAAGCCTCGACGTTTTGCCTCTTGGCGAACTGCTTGAGAAACGCCGTGAGCGGAGAAAATCACAATTGCATCATCAGGCACTTCGTCCAACTCTTCCACGAAAATCGCCCCTTTTGCTTTCAAACCGTCCACTACAAAGCGGTTGTGTACCACTTCGTGACGCACATAAATCGGTGCACCATGAATTTCTAATGCAAGTTCGACAATCGAAATTGCACGATCTACTCCTGCACAAAATCCTCTAGGATTGGCTAATAAAATCTTCATTTAATCATTCTTCTTGTTTTTCTTTTCAAAAAATGCGGCTAACACCAACAAGCTTGCCCCCACAGAAATAGCAATATCCGCCACGTTAAACGTCGCAAAGTGATAGCCATCCCAATTCCAATAAAAATCAAAGAAATCCACCACATAACCTTGGCAAACATTTAAACGGTTGTAAGGTTCATCAGGCGTAAAACCGAGTAAATTACACTTATCCACGGCACGGTCAATCGCATTACCTAGTGCACCGCCAATAATCAGCGAATAGGCAATATTTTCCCATTTTCTGACCGCTTGCGTTTCTTTATTGCGATAAAGCATCACCGTTAATGCGGCTGAAATCACCACCGCCAAGCCTAAAAAGAAATAGGTTTGCCAACCATCGTGATCGGCTAAAAAGCTAAACGCCGCCCCATAGTTACGTGCGTAAGTAAGGTTAAAAATCGGCAACACATTTACGCTTTCATAAAAACGAAAATGGGTAATCACCGCATATTTCGACCATAAATCGCCCATGATGACTGCTAAACTCAGCCACAACCACCCTAATCCTGTTTTTTTCATCAATTACAGTGCCTCTTCGTTTTCTTCACCTGTGCGAATGCGGATCGCACGCTCCACATCATAGACAAAAATCTTCCCATCGCCGATTTTGCCCGTTTGAGCCACATCTAGAATCGCTTCAATGCACTCATCGACTTGCTCATCGAGCACAATCACTTCCACCTTCACTTTCGGCAAGAAATCAATCGCATATTCTGCCCCGCGGTAAAGCTCGGTGTGCCCTTTTTGTCTGCCAAAACCTTTTACTTCCGTTACCGTCATTCCCGTAATGCCGACATCAGTCAGAGCCTCACGCACATCATCCAATTTAAACGGCTTAATAATCGCCTCGATTTTTTTCATCTTTTGCCCTTTTCGGTTATAAATTGGCATATTGTAGCAAAATTTTGGCGAATCTTTGATATAAATCATGCCACTACCCTGTTCTGATTATGGCATTCACTTATCATAAGCATAGAATCTTGACTAATTTAATTGGTTATTGTTTATTTATTATAATAGGAGTACCTATGTCTTTTGAAATCTCATCTTTTAGCACACAACCACTAGGCAAAATCATTGATTACATTCTGCCCAATTTCCACCAAAAACACCGCTCAGAACTTCCTCTATTAATCGAATTAGCAGAAAAAGTAGAAGATCGCCACGCAGATCACCCTGCTTGTCCGAAAGGTTTGGCTTCAGTCATTCGAAAAGTCTATGACGATTTAACGATGCATATGATGAAAGAGGAACAAGTGCTGTTTCCACTCATTCAATCAGGACGCGGACCAATGGCAGCAGCACCAATTTCGGTAATGGAAGCAGAACACACCGAAGCACACAACGACTTAGCCGATATTATCGCCCTTACGCACGAATTTACCCCACCAGAAGGTGCTTGCACTAGCTGGACAACTCTCTACAACGGCTTAAAAACCTTTGCGACCGATTTAACTAACCACACCGAATTGGAAAATGACGTGTTGTTTGTTAGAGCACTGAGAGGTGATCAAGCTTAATTACCAACATATATACAATAAAAAATCTGCATTTAGATTCCTCTAAAATGCAGATTTTTTATCAATGAATAAGCCTAATGCTATGCTGATTTACGCTTATACGCCCAAAGCATAATCACAATCCCACCAATAATCATCGGGAGTGATAACAACTGACCGCGGGTGACTAAGTCAGCTGCGGTGTTTACTGTTGGATCGAAATCACGTACATATTCCACCAAGAAACGGAACACACCATAGCCAATTAAAAACAAGCCTGCAACCGAACCTGTTGGTCGAGGTTTACGAATAAACACATTCAGCATAATAAACAGCACAACACCTTCGAGGAAAAATTCATAAAGCTGTGAAGGGTGGCGTGGCAAATAACCGCCATTTGGGAACATTACCGCCCAAGGCACATCTGTAACCCTGCCCCAAAGTTCATCGTTAATGAAATTCCCAATTCGCCCCGCCCCTAATCCAAACGGAATAAGCGGTGCAACAAAATCAGCCGTTTGCCAGAATGAGCGAGATTGGCGACGAGAAACCCAAATCATTGCAACAATCACGCCAATTAAACCACCATGAAATGACATCCCACCTTCCCAAATGCGGAAGAGATAAAGCGGATCTTGCAAAAAATGGTCGAAACTGTAGAAGAATACATCGCCAATACGACCGCCTAACACCACTCCCCAAAAGCCTGTGTATAGCAGTTGATCGACATTTTCACTTGTCCAAACACCGTGCGAATTTTTTGCTCGACGCATACCAAGCCAATAGGCAAAACCAAAACCGATGAGGTACATTAAACCGTACCAACGCAGTGAAATCGGACCGATGCTGAAAATAATCGGATCGATTTGAGGGAAAGTTAAAAATTGTGAATTCATAGGGTTCCTTATGTGAATTTCTGTGTAATAAGAATTCTGAAACATTCCCCTCTTTAGCAAAGAGGGGGAGGGGAGATTTGGCAGAAGCCAACCTACCTTGTACATAATGAGACCTAATACATTAAAAATTTAAGTATATTAGGCTATTTAATTATTTTCTTCGTTAATCTCTACTGCCAAATCTCCCCTACCCCTCTTTGCTAAAGAGGGGATTTTTTAGACCCAGTAAAATAATAGCTAACTCAAAAATATCTTCCCAGCCATCACCAACAACAAACAAGCAAAACCTTTTTTAAGGATCGGTACAGGCAAGCTATTTGCTGCGGTTGCACCAAGTTTTGAGGTAAAAAACGAAGTCAGTGTAATACCAACTAACGCAGGCAAATACACATAACCAAGTGAAAATTCAGGCAAATCTGGCACACTCCAACCGCTGGCGATAAAGCTAAACATACCCGCCAAGCCTAAAAACGCTCCGCAGAAAGAAGAAGTACCAATTGAGGTTTTCATCTCCACGCCTCGACCATTTAAAAACGGCACAATAAAACCGCCGCCACCAATGCCCGCAATGCTTGATAACGCCCCGATAATCCCACCTGCGACAACCATACTCTGCTTGGTAAGCGGTCGAATTTTACTTGATTTTTTCAATGAGAAAATCATCTTGCCTGCCATATAGACCACCATCACCGCAAAGAGTTTCTTCGCTACTTGAGCATCTAAACCACTAATAAGTAGCCCGCACAGAAAGACCGAAATCATAATGGACGGCAGCAGTACTTTTGCGATGCTGAAATCGACATTACCTAACTTATGATGGCGTTGTGCGGAAGAAAAGGCGGTGATGACAATAGTTGCAAAAGAAGTACCAAGTGCTGTCGACATCAAATACTCAGGAGGTACACCCACCATTGGGAAGAGATAAACCAACGCGGGCACAATAATTAACCCGCCACCAATACCAAATAAACCAGCTAAAAAGCCGATGAATAAGCCAAGAATAAGGCAGCTAATAAAAAATGCGATCATATAGATTTATCTCCTTTTAAACTTCACTTTGCCTTTACGCTTTTTATAAGGGAATTTATATACCGCTTTTTTATCACTAGAAGGGCTCGATATCACTTCAACAGGAGTCTCTTTTACCATTACTGCTGGCTGCATAAAAGGCTCATTCAATAAAATCGCAGCAAACTCTTTCATTACTCGACGATAAACATCTCGCTTAAAAGAAACCACCTGACGCACAGGGTACCAAAAACTGACCCAACGCCAACCATCAAATTCAGGTGTCTTTGTTGTTTTGAGATTAATATGTGATTCATCACTGATTAATTGAAGCAAAAACCAACGTTGTTTTTGACCAATACAAACAGGATGATTACCTGAATTCTCGCGTACTAAACGTCTTGGCAGTTTATATTTGAGCCAATATTTTGATGCCCAAATCAATCGAACATCCTTTTTAGTTAAGCCAACTTCTTCAAAGAGCTCACGGTACATCGCTGTTTCGATGTTTTCGCCTTCGTTAATGCCTCCTTGTGGAAACTGCCACGAATTTTGCCCAAACCGTTTTGCCCAGAGAACCTGTCCGTACTTATTACAGATAACAATACCCACATTCGGGCGATATCCATCAGAATCGATCACGTCATTCCCTATTCTTAATTAAAAATGGAGAGATTGTTTCATAAATAACCCTATTAGACAAGCGAAAAGCCCTCTGTGGATAATTTTGTGGATAACCGTTGAGATTGAAGTGAAAATCTTAAGGAAAAGTAAGCTAAGTATTTTATTGAGCTTATTTCATCCCTCAAACAACGATCTTCTTTACGATCATTTATACTGGATGAATCCGCATTTTTGCTGAATAAATCACTTTAGCATGGATAAATTTCCAAATGTTTTGTAAAGCATTTTTGCCTCTTCTATTATCACGAATGTTATCCCCATCAGTTGTGGATAAAAATGTGATCAAAAAATAAAATTTGCGTGTATAACTTTACGTGACTTGGTAGTTAACTAAAAAAGATCAGTCAAAACAAGATCTTATACAGATTTGATAAATGCGGAGAAAATAGACCTCTTTCCAGATTATTTTTTAACCATACACATCTACTAGGAAAAATAATACAAAAAAACCGCCTTTCGGCGGTTTCAAATTTTTAAAATATTACGCTAACACAGCTAACGCTGCATCGTAATTTGGCTCTTCTTTAATTTCTGAAACCAATTGGCTGTATAATACTTTATTTTGCTCATCTAACACGATGACTGCACGTGAAGTCAACCCTGCAAGCGGTCCAGTTTGAATATCCACACCCAATTGTGCATGCACAGCGTGGTTGCGGAAAGTTGAAACCGTTTTAGCATTTTCAATCCCTTCTGCTCCGCAGAAACGAGCTTGTGCAAATGGTAAATCGGCTGAAATACAAAGCACAACAGTGTTGTTTAAATCTGCCGCTTGTTGATTAAATTTACGTACAGAAGTCGCACACACACCAGTATCTATACTTGGAAAGATGTTTAATACTTTGCGTTTGCCCGCAAAATTATTTAATGAAATATCGGCTAAATCGTTACCAACTAACGTAAAGTTTTCAACCGTTTCTCCCGCTTGTGGAAAGTGCCCACCAACTTCAATTGGGTTGCCTGCTAATGTTACTGCCATAAAATCCTCTTTATTTATATAAGTGAAAAGCGATTAAACTATACCACGCTTAAAAATCATTTCCACCAATTACAGCTATCTACAATCAAAAACAAAAGCCACAATCTTTCGACTGTGGCTTTATGTGATTTTAAGTAATCAATTAGCTATTACGGCTAACTTCATCAACATCTGGTTGGTGAGTAATACGGTTACGTAAATCGCGACGGATTACCTCAATACTCCAGAACCAGAAAATGTGGCCTACTAATTCAGAAATGTGCTCATATAAAGGCCATTCTGCAACAGGTGGTGTTAAGCCTAACGCTGGGAATGTGATGTAATGAACACAGATGTTTGCGATGATACCCGCACCGATACCTTGCCAGAATTTGATTTTCGGGAAGATTTCAGCAACAACACAGTAACCGATGGCGAACACTAATGAGAAAATCATATGTGTTACACCGATTGAGTTGAATGGATGATCTGCAAAAATGAATGCAACCGTATTATAAGGATCGATACCTATATAATCACGTAAAAATACTGCTGGTGGGTTTAATACCGCACGAGAACATTGCTCTAAAGCATTGCTCATCGTAATTGAGCCTGCATTTAATGCGTCTAAAACAGATTGTGGACACGCAGCAGTGAATAAATCAATTGGGCTACGTGGTGGGAATGGATGCTCTGCCCCCCATTTTACGAAAGCGGAGATGATACCAGCGATGATACCAACAAACACTGCCACGCCATAGCGGCGTCTAGATGGTTCTGAGAATAAGCTCATTTTTGTGTCCTTGAATTAATTTAGAAGATAAAAAATTTCTGAGTTTCGGAAATTGTGCGATTCTACGCCTATTGTTAACCTTAAGCAAATAAAAATACTCAATATGAGTTAGTATTGTTCAGTTGTTCATAAATATTTAATATTTACCAACAATTCTTAACATTTATAAACGATAGAAATGCAAGAGTCCTTTTCAAACGGTCACATTTTGCTGAAAATTTCCCAATGCAAACGTTTGCGTTATCCGTTATAATACGCCCGATTTTTTACTTTTCTTAATACGGAACTGCAATATGACTGTAAAAACCTTTCGTGGCTCTCCTGCTCTTTCAGAATTTCGTTTAACCCAACTTCAACAAAAATTCCAGCAACATCAGCTGCCTGTAACTTCAGTGTATGCAGAGTATTTGCATTTTGTTAAGCAAAATGCACCGCTTGCAGAAGGCGAAATTGCTAAATTACAAGAATTATTGCACTACGGTCCAACCCTTGCGGAACACGAACCTGCCGGCTTTTGTTTAATTGTGACCCCTCGTATAGGGACGATTTCCTCTTGGTCTTCTAAAGCGACCGATATCGCTCACAACTGCGGTTTGGCAAATGTGAGCCGTATTGAGCGTGGTTTGGCGTACTATTTTAGCTTTGAACGTGAGTTAACCGAAGCAGAATTGGCAACGCTAAAAGGTTTATTGCACGACCGTATGTTAGAAACGGTGTTAAATAATGAAGAGGAGGCAGGTTCGCTGTTCACGCAACAAGAGCCAAAACCGTTTACCACTATCGACATTTTAAACGGTGGCCGTCAAGCATTAGAACAAGCAAATATCGAGTTGGGCTTAGCATTAGCTGATGATGAGATGGATTATTTGGTGGAAAATTTTACGGCGTTAAACCGCAATCCGAGCGACATCGAACTCTATATGTTCGCACAGGCAAACTCAGAACACTGCCGCCACAAAATCTTCAATGCAGACTGGACAATCGACGGTGAAAAACAAGAAAAATCGTTATTCAAAATGATCAAAAACACCTTTGAACAAACGCCAGACTACGTTCTTTCTGCGTATAAAGATAACGCTGCGGTAATGGAAGGTTCAACTGTGGGGCGTTGGTTCCCAGATCAAGATGGGCAATATCGTACACATCAAGAAGATGCCCACATATTAATGAAAGTAGAAACCCATAATCACCCAACGGCAATTTCGCCATTCCCTGGTGCGGCAACAGGTTCGGGTGGAGAAATCCGTGATGAGGGTGCAACAGGGCGTGGTGCAAAACCAAAAGCAGGTTTAACAGGCTTTTCGGTATCTAACCTTGTGATTCCAGACTTCAAACAGCCGTGGGAAAATGATCTATCTAAACCAAATCGCATCGCTTCCGCTTTAGATATTATGATTGAAGGTCCATTAGGTGGTGCTGCGTTTAACAACGAATTTGGTCGCCCTGCGTTGCTTGGTTATTTCCGTACCTATGAAGAAAAAGTAAACAGCTTTGCGGGCGAAGAAGTCCGTGGCTACCACAAGCCAATTATGTTGGCAGGCGGTATTGGTAACATTCGTGCCGAACACGTTCAAAAAGGCGAAATTCCAGTAGGTGCAAAACTCGTGGTGCTTGGCGGTCCTGCAATGAACATCGGTTTAGGTGGTGGTGCGGCTTCTTCAATGGCTTCTGGCAAATCAAAAGAAGATTTAGATTTTGCTTCTGTACAACGTGAAAATCCAGAGATGGAACGTCGTTGCCAAGAGGTAATCGACCGTTGCTGGCAGTTAGGCGAAGAAAATCCAATCGCATTCATCCATGATGTGGGTGCGGGCGGTTTATCAAATGCGATGCCTGAACTGGTTCACGATGGCGATCGCGGTGGTAAGTTCGACCTTCGCTCGATTCTGTGCGATGAAAAAGGGATGTCGCCGCTTGAAATTTGGTGTAACGAATCGCAAGAGCGTTATGTGTTAGCGGTTGCCGCAGATAAATTAGCTCAATTTGAAGAGATCTGCCGCCGTGAGCGTGCACCTTATGCGGTGATTGGCGAAGCGACCAAAGAGAAACACTTAACCTTACACGACAACCACTTTGACAACAATCCGATTGATTTACCGATGAATGTATTGCTCGGCAAAACCCCGAAAATGCACCGTGAAGTTTCGTCAAAAACTGTGGAAAATCAACCGCTTGATCAGCAAGGCATTCAATTAAAAGAAGCACTGCACCGTGTGTTACGCTTACCTGTAGTGGCAGAAAAAACCTTCTTAATCACCATCGGTGACAGGTCTGTTACAGGGATGGTAGCACGCGATCAGATGGTCGGTCCGTGGCAAATCCCAGTGTCTGATGTTGCCATAACTACCGCTTCATTAGACAGCTATCACGGTGAGGCGATGACGATGGGCGAACGTGCACCTGTTGCTTTATTAGACTTCGGAGCTTCTGCACGTTTAGCAGTAGCGGAATCTATTACCAATATCGCCGCAACCAACATTGGCGACATAAAACGCATTAAACTTTCTGCGAACTGGATGAGTGCCGCAGGTCATACAGGCGAAGATGCAGGCTTATACGAAGCCGTGAAAGCGGTGGGCGAAGAGCTCTGCCCTGCATTAGGCTTAACTATTCCAGTAGGTAAAGACTCCATGTCAATGCGTACCACTTGGGAAGAAAATGGCGAGCAAAAAGCTGTGACTGCACCACTTTCATTAGTAATTTCTGCGTTCGCTCGTGTGGAAGATGTGCGTAAAACTATCACCCCACAACTTCGCACCGACAAAGGCTTATCCAGCCTGTTACTCATCGACTTAGGAGAAGGCAACAACCGCCTAGGTGCAACCGCACTGGCTCAAGTGTATAAACAATTGGGCGATAAACCAGCAGACGTAGTCAACGTGCAACGCTTAAAAGATTTTTACAACGCAATGCAAGCGTTAGTGGCAGAAGATCAATTGTTGGCGTATCACGACCGTTCAGATGGCGGTTTAATTACGACATTAGCAGAAATGGCGTTTGCGGGGCATTGCGGGGTGGAAGTAGATATTTCAGCTTTGGGCGATAACGACTTAGCAGTATTATTCAACGAAGAGTTAGGTGCGGTAATCCAAGTTGCTGATAGCCAATTAGAAAGCGTGCGTGAAATGTTAAAAGCACATAACTTGCTTGGCATCACCCACGAACTTGGTGCGGTAACTGCTGATGACCGCTTTGAGATCAGCCGTAGCAGCCGTAAATTACTCAGCGAAAAACGCTCTGAATTACGTGGTATTTGGGCAGAATTAACCCACCAAATGCAACGTTTACGCGACAACCCAGAGTGTGCTGACCAAGAGTTTGAAGCTAAGAAAAACCCAGCAGATAAAGGTTTATCAGCATTCTTAACTTACGATGTGAACGAAGATATTACCGCACCATTTATCAACAAAGGTGTGAAACCAACCATTGCGATCTTACGTGAACAAGGCGTAAACAGCCATTACGAAATGGCGGCTGCATTCGACCGTGCAGGCTTTAATGCGATTGACGTGCATATGTCTGACTTAATGACTGGTCGTCGCAATCTTGCCGACTTCAATGCATTAGTGGCGTGTGGCGGCTTCTCTTACGGCGACGTATTAGGTGCAGGTGGTGGCTGGGCGAAATCAATTCTCTTCAATCCACAACTACGTGACCAATTCAGCCAGTTTTTTGCGAATCCGAATACCCTTGCTTTAGGCGTATGTAATGGTTGTCAAATGGTATCAAACTTAGCAGAAATTATCCCTGGCACAGAAAACTGGCCACGTTTCGTTCGCAACAAATCTGAACGTTTTGAAGCACGTGCAGCGATGGTGAAAATCAATGACACCAACTCATTATGGTTTAAAGGGATGGCGGGTTCACATATGCCGATTGCTGTCTCTCATGGGGAAGGTCAAGTTGAGTTCAACTCTACTGAACAACTAGCGGGCTTAAAAGCCCAAGGATTAATTGCAGCACAATACATCGACAACAACGGCAACTCAACCGAAGTTTATCCAGCCAACCCGAACGGCTCGGTGGAAGGGATTACTGCGATTAACAATGTGGACGGTCGTGTCGCCATTATGATGCCTCATCCAGAACGTGTATTCCGTGCTGTGAGCAACTCATGGTATCCAGAAGATTGGACAGAAGACGGTGCGTGGATGAGATTGTTTAGAAATGCGAGAGTAGCATTGAAGTAACTTATTCATACTTTATGATTAATTGGCAATAACAAAAAAGTTATTGCCTTTTTTATGAGGGCATATTATAGAAAAAAGAAAGTATCAATTAGAAAACATATTACATTTGATAACATTCTTAGATATGAAAATCTATTAAACTTATTTTTACAAATTAGTACTGCTATAGGTACAAATGTGACATTTATATATTTATTTGGATATATACACAATGACACTAAATAGCATACTTATAACCTTAGTATAAAAAACCTTATGCAAACATTTTCCTAAAAATGATGATTTTAATTTGATAAAGAAAGTAGCTAAACAAAAAATTTATCTCAAAACTTCTTACAAAATTAGAGATATAAACAAACTAATATACTACCAGTCTGTAGGGGAGGAATCCTTACCTAAGAAATGTATGTAAGAATATATAAATAAAAAAACCTACTAAAAAATTTAGTAGGTTTTCTTTATTATAAATTAATGGCAGGGGCGGAGAGGCTCGAACTCCCAACACCCGGTTTTGGAGACCGGTGCTCTACCAATTGAACTACGCCCCTA
>FLSH01444583.1_pt1 | contig 17884 bp, 14 predicted proteins | sample 1550441 | NCBI WGS metagenome assembly FLSH01 (sample SAMEA4031756, study PRJEB14383) | metagenome | biome: human; feature: oral; material: saliva | place: Philippines | collected 2014 | reverse complement strand
CTGATCATAATCCAATCCGTGGATAGATTGATGCAAGAAGTTTTTCCCTTTCTTATGATAAGTATGCTTTTCCCAACCAGCAACATAGTCCTTTTGATCATCATTTACAAAGAACTCTTCCAAGTCAATCTCGAACGTTCCTGCACCACCATACCGATGACGGAGCCACAAAGCCATCCATGTTCCTATGCTAAAAGGTATCTTTGCCTTTATCTCAATACGAGAATAGAGCGGATAATAAGTCCCTCCATTGTCTGCATCCCTACTTGACAGGAACCCTGACCACCAACCATTCTTCGTAAAATTATGGGTAGGTGCCAACGGAGCGCGCATCTTTGGACTGGTGTCAACTCCTTTTTGGTATCGTAACCCAGTATAAATCGGTTCACGGGTAGCACGTACGGAGGCTTTACCATCCTGCACTGTTACCATTTTATCACGGTAAGTTTGTGCCATGCCTTGCCCAAGATTGTTACCGTATGTCTCGTTAGAATAGTCTTTCTTCTTATCCCCATAGAGTCCCCACAGGTTCCGATCGATGGCATTTCCATTGAACTCATCACCACCAAAATAGCTCCATCCCGCCAACGGTGGTACTATGTCTTGTCTGTCTTGTGCCGTTAGGCTAAGAACTCCTAAGCCTAATCCACAAAGTGTAATTATTATTTTTCTCATATGATTTTGCTTTTCGTGTATATTAATGTAACACGGAATAAATATCTACATGCAAAGTTACGACATTTAAAATAAACTCAATGACATCGTTTCTCACGGTAATGTAAAATAAAAATAAGGTATTATAAACGTACTCATTTTATGTTGAAGAACATAAAATGAGCATGCCTTTTAATTAATTTTTCTTTCTTTTCTCTGTCAGAAGAGCCGTCTTCTGAATGTTTTTCCTTATAAAAGGCTTATTGATTCAAGCTGTCAATATGCTTCACATGGATGTATTCATGATAGTCACCACGTATCATTCCCTTCTGCTGAAGGACGTCTAACAATGCAATGAGGCTGTCCCAGAAACCATTTACATCATAAAGTGTCACACGTTTATGATGATATCCTATGGTAGCAGATGCCGCAACAGTGAACACTTCATCCAAAGTCCCGATGCCACCGGGCAAGGCACAGAACTCATCTGCCTGTTGCATCATGATTGCTTTGCGGTCAGTAAGATCCTCACATGGAATCTCTACGTCCACATAATCACTCATTCTGCGCCCCTCTTCCATGATACGCGGGACGACACCAATGGTTCTTCCGCCTGCTTCATGCACACTTTTACCAATACACTCCATGAGTCCACTGTTTCCTCCACCGTAGATGAGGGTGTGACCATGCTCCCCTATCCATTTCCCCAACTGTTCTGCCATGTTGAAGTAGGTTGGATCTATATTGTTGTTTGCCGAACAGAATACTGCTATCTTCATCTTATTTACTTTTCCACAAAGGTACTTATTTTTTCACAATCTTACCTCTGAATACAGAAGTTTAAGGTAAATTTGAACTAATTGCTTTTTGATTGACAATCAGTTTGTACTTATAAAATAGACTAATTATAATCATAAAACAATCTATATATTAATATATCTATCTTATAAGAGAACGATTTGGCAAACTGAAAGCCACGTAACCACATACTTTCTCCAACCTGATGAAAGCAAAAGAAAGATCTTTTGCACCATTAATGACTGAAGGATGACACAGTTAGAAATAATCTTACAAAAACAGAAGTGACATAACTTCGAAATCAAACAAAAATCTATTTTTTCTTGCTTTGTAACTTCCTATGACTCAATTGGTTGTAAAGGGCAAAACAAAAGATGCCCTTTTAGCATCCAAAAGACGCCCTTTTACATTGCAAAAGGGCATCTTTTACATTGCAAAAGGGCGTCTTTTAGAGTGCGAAAGGGCACCTATTACTTTTCGTTATACGAAATTCTATTACATATTACTCAGCCAATAGCTTTGCAGCCATCTCACGACCAAGTCGTGCACACTCCTCTTTTATCTCTGGAGTAAGTGCTTGCTTCATCTCTACAGGCTCACCCACCTGTTCAAAGTGCAGATGATTCTCGTTCCATTCTCCTATTGCAGAGACAGCCTTTGAAGCCCATGAGTATGACCCGAACCAACCAATGAGATGGTTCTTGATATCCCTGTTAGCCACTTCCTGCAGCAAAACATCCATCTCATGATAGAGCCCAGCATTGTAAGTTGGCGCACCAACAATCAGTCCACGGAAGCGGAAGATATCCTGAAGGATGTAGCTATGATGCGTTTTAGATACGTTGTAGAGTCGAATGTTCCTGACTCCAGCCAATGAAGCAGCACGTGCTATCTGCTCAGCCATACGCTCTGTGTTCCCATACATCGTTCCGTAGCAGATAACCAAGCCCGGATCAGTCTCATATTTCGACATACGATCATACAGGTTCACCACCTTTTCAACGTTCTCATGCCATACAGGACCATGTGTTGAACAGATATAATCAATGTGAATACCTGCAAGTTTCTTCAGTGCATTCTGAACTGGAATACCGTATTTACCTACAATGTTAGAGTAATAGCGAACCATCTCCAACCAATATCCCTCTGTATCGATGTCCTTATCGATGAATCCGCCGTTTAAAGCACCGAAACATCCAAAGGCATCACCAGTGAAAAGGATTGATGCTTCACCCTTGCTAAGGGTCATCATCGTCTCCGGCCAGTGCACCATTGGTGTCATAAAGAACTGCAATGTATGATGTCCTAACTCTAAAGTCTCACCATTTTTCACTTCTACAGTATTCTCTCTAATACCGTAGAAGCCTGACATCATGTCGAATGTCTTCTTGTTTCCAATGACTTGTATGTTAGGATAATACTTCTTCAACAAGGCTAAAGAGCCAGAATGGTCAGGTTCCATGTGGTTGATGACAAGATAGTCAATTTGTCTATCGCCCAAAACAGCATGTAGATTCTCGATAAACTGGACAAAGAAGTCCACTTCTACTGTATCAATCAGGCAGACTTTGTCGTCGTCAATGAGATAAGAATTGTAGCTAACGCCGTATGGCAATGGCCATAAACCTTCAAAAAGAGATTTGTTACGGTCGTTGACACCTACATAATAAACTTTGTTGGCAATTTCTATCATTTTTCTATTTTGATTTAGTGTGGTTCTTTTTTGTTATCCTTTCATCTGCTCTCCAAACTCTCGACTTACATAATTGAAGATGTCTTTGCAGCAGTCTGCAGAGAAATTCAAGCCACAATTGATAGCCTTGTCCCATTGTTCTTCAGTGAGTCCACGCAATAAGTCGTTGCGGGTGATACCATACTTCAGCATTCCGAAGATGAAACCGGCATTGAAGTTATCGCCAGCTCCAATGGTACTTACGATATTCGTGTTATGGACAGGGTATGACTTTTTAAAGTCTTTACCACCACGTACCTCCACAGGTTGGCTTCCTTGCGTGTAAATGAACTGCTTGCAATAGAATGAAATCTCTGCGTTATAGACCTTGTCAGCCTCATCTTTTTTATAAAGTGTGGTGAAATCTTCATTGCTTCCACGCACAATGTCGGCATAATCAAGGTTCTCTAATAAGTTCGGAGTAATCCTAATAACATCGTCTTTGTGTGCAGGTCGATAGTTAACGTCATAATAGATGATTGCGCCATGTGACCGGGCATAATCTAAAAGCCCCAACACTTGCGGACGAATGACAGGGTTTACAGCATAATAAGAGCTGAAAATGACGATATCATCGGGCTGAATGTCAGGGTAAGTGAACTCTAATTGGTCGTGAGGATGGTCCTTATAAAAGATGTATTCTGCATCATTCTTGGTATTAAGGAATGCCAATGACACTGGAGACTTTGAGTCTGGGAAGGTGCTAACATTATCTGCATTAACCCCATTCTCCCTAAGGAACTTAATGATATAGTCTCCTACACGGTCATTACCAGCCTCAGAGATGAAGGATGCATTCACTCCGCAACGTCCTAAAGAGATAATGGCATTAAAGGTTGAGCCTCCTGGGACAGCTTCAACAGGCTTATTATCCTTGAAGATGATGTCCAAGACAGTTTCACCGATACCTATAACTTTCCGCATTCTATTATGATTTATATTAACTTCCTTATTAGTTTTGCAAATATAATGAAATTAGGTGGACTACAAAAAAGAATTAAGATTCTTTTTCCTTTACGCCTTTAAAGTGGTTTGTGTTTCGTTCTTTTTTCTTAAATTTGCAGTCATGACAAGTTATAAGACAGCAGTTTTGGATAACGGACTGCGTATCATAGTGCTCCCATCAGCGTCTTCGGTGGTTTATTGTGGCTACCAGATCAATGCAGGAACAGCCAATGAGGAAAGGGATGAGGAGGGTATTGCCCACTTTTGTGAGCATGTCAGCTTTAAAGGAACAAGCAAACGAACAGCACTTGATGTTATTAATTGTTTGGAACAGGTTGGAGGTGACCTCAATGCCTTCACCACTAAGACAGATACTGTCTATTATTCAGCTATTCTGAAGGAGCATCTTCCGCGTGCAGTAGACCTCCTTACGGATATTGTTTTCCACAGTATCTATCCGCAAAAGGAGATTAATAAGGAGGTAGAGGTTATCTGTGACGAGATTGAATCATATAATGACAGCCCTTCAGAACTTATCTATGATGAGTTTGAAAACATCATTTTCCGTGGTCATCCACTAGGACATAACATCTTAGGTGAGGCAAAAAGGGTGAGAAAGTTCACTACTGAGGATGCTCTTCGCTTCACTCAGAAGTATTATCGACCAGAGAATGCTGTGTTCTTTGCCTATGGCAATATAGATTTCGAGCAGTTATTGTCTCTCTTGTCAACTGAAAACGGCACATTTGTGACCACTAAAGATGACAGTTGGAAGCCTAAAGAGATTTCTTTACCAGCACTCAATGCATATGAACCACAGAAGATTACGGTGGACAAACATACGCATCAGGCACATGTAATGATAGGAAACAGAGCATATAGCGTACATGACAAGCGCCGCATGGCACTGTATCTATTGAACAATATATTAGGAGGTCCGGGGATGAACGCACGTCTGAACCTTGCATTACGAGAGCGTCGTGGACTGGTTTACACGGTAGAAAGTACAATGGTAAGCTATAGTACGACTGGGATATGGAGCATATATTTTGGTTGTGACGCTGAAGATATAGATGAGTGTAAGACCCTTGTACGGAAAGAACTCGACCGTTTTATGTCGACACCTCTGACTGATGCAGAGCTGTCAGTTGCCAAACAACAGATAAAAGGGCAAATAGGTATAGCCTGTGACAACCGTGAGAACCTTGCATTAGACTTCGGTAAGGTGTTCTTGCACTATGGTTGGAAGAAGGATATTCAGGCTCTTTATCATGACATAGACGCCATCACAGCTGCCGAAGTACAATCCGTAGCACAGGAGTTGTTTGATAACAAACAGCTTACGGAGCTTATTTACGCATAAAAAAGAGGGATATTTACAGGGAGGACTCTGTTGAAGTACGGAAGGGAGAAGCGTTATCTTAACCTCTTTTACCCCTTTATTTCCCCTCATTCCATATCAGCATGGCATGTTTTTTTCTGTATTAAGAATAGTAATATATCTGTATTAAGGATAGTAATATAAATGTTTTAAGGATAATGAAAGCAAACATCGAACGCACAGATAAGAAGAGAGTAGTAATCGTTGGCGGTGGATTGGGTGGATTAGAGCTGGCTATGAAGCTGACGGATGCCGACTTTCAGGTAGTATTAGTGGATAAAAACAACTATCATCAGTTCCCTCCATTGATTTATCAGGTGGCATCAGCGGGTCTTGAACCAAGTAGTATATCTTTTCCTTTCCGACGTTTGTTCCAAGGAAACAAGGACTTCTTCTTCCGCATGGCAACTGTTGAAGGTGTTAATACTAAGGAAAAGAAGATCATAACTTCAGTTGGTAGCATCCACTATGATTACCTTGTGTTGGCTGCAGGAGCCAAGACGAACTTCTTCGGGAACAAAGAAATAGAGGCTACCACACTACCGATGAAGTCCGTTTCAGAGGCAATGCGCTTGCGCAACACTATCTTACGCAATTTAGAAAAGGCTGAAACGGAGGAAGATCCTAAGAAGAAACAAGCCTTAATGAATATCGTTGTTGTAGGTGGTGGTGCTTCTGGAGTAGAGATTGCAGGTGCTGTTGCAGAGATGAAGAAGAACGTTATCCAGCGTGATTACCCTGATCTTGATGCTTCACAAATGCATATTTATCTCGTAAATGCTGTCGACAGACTACTGTCTGCTATGGATCCTGCATCATCAGCACGTGCAGAACGCGACTTAAAAGCTTTACATGTACACATTCGTCAGCCACAATTTGCAACGGAATATAAAGATGGTGTATTGAAAACAAGCGCTGGATTAGAGATTCCAACAGAGACTGTTATCTGGGTAAGTGGTATCTGTGCAAATCATATAGATGGATTACCAGAGGATAGTATCGGGCATGCTGGGCGTATACTTACCGATAGATTCTGCCAAGTTAAGGGCTTACAGGATGTCTATGCCATAGGCGACCAGAGTCTGGTGGAGGGTGATGAGGAGTATCCTTTAGGGCATCCACAGTTAGCACAGGTGGCTTTGCAGCAGGCAAAGACCGTTGCAGCAAACCTTCAGCGTATGCAGAAAGGGGAAGAACTGAAGCCCTTTAAATATCATAACTTGGGTGTTATGGCTACGATAGGACGTAATCATGCTGTGGCAGAGATTGCCGGCAAGAAGTTCGGAGGCTTCCCCGCATGGGCTTTGTGGCTTGTTGTTCATCTGCGTTCTATCCTTGGTGTGAAGAACAAAACATTCATTCTGCTGAATTGGGTATGGAACTATATAAACTATAAGCAGAGCTTACGACTGATATTAAAGGCTAAATAGCAAAAAGGCTTCGCATCACTGCGAAGCCTTTCGTTAACATGTGGCTTGCTCACGCAAGTCATGTTTCCTTGTACTAACTCAAATAATTAACTTTAATAACGACTATTTTTCTATTTGACGGGACAAAGTTACAAAAAAAGAACATAAGTAAAAGGAACAGAGAATATAAATAGTGTTACTTTTAGACTTTATAACAAATACAAGCTATCCTATTCACAATCAGTGGCTTTTTATTATCTATTGTTAACGCCTAAGTTCATTATTTACGAATCTTTGGGTATCATTCTCTTGGCTTTTATTTGCTACTCTCACCTTCTTACCGTACCTTTGCACACCAAAAAGGTAACATGCCACCTGAGAGTCTGCGTACCGATTGGTAGAAATTAGTCGTAGGCAAGTGTCTGTTGTGGGTTCGTTTGGTGGCGAGTTTGCCTTTTGTAAGATTATAAATAAATACAAACGAATTTGAAGACATTTGAAGAATTGGGCGTCAGCGAGGAGATTCGCCGCGCCATTAGTGAGCTTGGATTTGAGCATCCAATGCCTGTTCAGGAAGAAGTAATCCCTTATTTGCTTGGTAATCGTAATGACGTCATCGCACTGGCACAAACTGGTACGGGTAAGACGGCGGCATTTGGGCTTCCATTGCTACAACGTATTGATACGAATAGCAAGGAAACTCAAGCCATTGTGTTGAGCCCTACGCGTGAGCTTTGCCTGCAAATTGCCGATGACTTGAAGGATTTTGGCAAGTACATCCCCCACTTGCACATAGCAGCAGTGTATGGTGGAGCATCTATTGAGACGCAGATTCATCAGTTAAGACATGGAGTACAGATCATCGTTGCTACTCCCGGACGACTGATTGACCTCATGCACCGTGGCAAAGCACGTCTTGACAAAGTAACAAACGTTGTCTTGGATGAGGCAGATGAGATGCTGAATATGGGGTTTCAGGAGAGTATTACGGAGATCTTGACCGGTGTTCCAGAGGACAGAAACACTTTATTGTTCTCTGCAACGATGAGCCGTGACGTAGAACGTGTGGCAAAAGGCTATCTTCATGATTACAAAGAGATTGTCGTTGGAAGCCGTAATGAAGGGGCAGAGAGTGTAAACCATATATATTATATGGTGAATGCACGCGACAAATATCTTGCTTTGAAACGCTTGGTAGACTTTTATCCTAAGATTTATGCCATTGTTTTCTGCCGTACTAAGGTTGAAACACAGGAGATTGCAGACAAACTGATCAAGGATGGATACAATGCAGAATCGTTACATGGTGACCTTTCACAGCAGCAACGTGACCTTACAATGCAGAAATTCCGTTCGCATCTGACACAGATCCTTGTTGCGACGGACGTTGCAGCACGTGGATTGGACGTGAATGACCTCACACATGTCATCAACTATGGCTTACCTGATGACATAGAGAACTACACTCACCGCTCAGGTCGTACGGGTCGTGCAGGCAAGAAGGGTACATCTATCTCCATCATCCACTCACGTGAAAAGTATAAGGTACGCAATATTGAGCGTGAGATTGGCAAGGAATTCGTTGACGGAACACTCCCTTCACCTGAAGAAATCTGTAAGAAGCAACTCTTCAAGTCAATGGATGATATTTTGAAAACTGATGTTGACGAAGATCAGATCGCTCCTTATATGAAGGACATTACCCGCCAGTTTGAGTATATAGACAAGGAAGACATCATCAAAAAGATTGTTACTTCAACCTTCGGACGCTTCCTGAACTACTATAAAAACGCTCCTGAAATAGAGAAACCATCATCACGCAGCTCGAAAGAAGAGAACCGTAGCATGCGAGGAGAAGGCAGAAGCACCCGTAGTCGTGGTCCTCGTAAGCCTGAGAGTGGCTACAAACGCTTGTTTGTGAACCTTGGTAAGGCTGACGGTTTCTATCCGGGTGAGGTGATGCAGTTCATCAATAAGAACATGCATGGGCACCAGGCAGTAGGTCATATCGACCTTCTTTCTAAGCAAAGTTACATTGAAGTGCCCGAACGGGACGCCCAAAAGGTAATGCATGCACTGGATGGCGCTACATATAAAGGCCGTAAAGTGCGTTGTAACGATGCTGAAGAAGGCGGACATAGTCGTAATTCTGGCCGTTCTACAGGTGGTCGCGGAAACAAGGAAGGACGTAGCGAACGTCGCAATCGTCGTCAATATGATGACAACATGTATCCTTCCACACGCAAATTCAAGAAGGATGACTGGAAAGAACTTATGAAAGGAGCACCTGCAAAGCTGAAAGGTGAAGAACCAGACTTCTCAGAAGAGGGATGGGCTAGGCGCAGACCAAAGAAGTAAACCTGCCTCCTATCCTCTCATTATCTATTGTTTCTGTCCACCAAATTATGCGATTTCATCGTTACCGTTCGCCTATCGGCAATCTGATTCTTGCTGCAGACAACGGCTTTCTGTGCTACTGTCTATGGGAAGACAGCATGGATAAGCAACTCCTTAACGATTGGGAAGAAGATAAGATTACGCATGATACAGTGCTTACTGAGGCTTGTCGACAGATGGAAGAGTACTTCTCAGGGACACGTAAGAGCTTTTCCTTACCGCTCAAGCCCATTGGTACCGTCTTCCAACAGCACGCCTGGCAAGCATTACAGAAGATTCCCTATGGCAAAACTATCTCTTACGCCGAAGAAGCAAGACTGATGAACAGTCCTAAAGCTGTAAGAGCAGTAGGTAATGCCAACCATCATAACCCACTAATGATCATCATTCCGTGCCACAGAGTAGTAGGAAGCCATGGACATATAGGAGGATATGTTGGAGGAACAGAAAGGAAAGAGTGGTTGTTAAGGTTAGAGAAGGGAGCGAGAAGTGAGGCAGTAACGGGAAGTGAATCTGTAGAGCATGAGGTATCAAAAAACCCTCACTCCCAACGGGGAGTGAGGGGAAACGAAAATTAAAACCAATGCCTTAAACGGCATTTCGTCGGCAGCATCACGCCGCGAACAGTAGTAAGGAAGCCTCCCCAAGCCCCTCCCAGGGAGGGGATGTCCTAACGGGCAGTCGGGGGAGAAATACTTCTGAACATATTATAATTACATTCTAATCATATTTTAATCAAATTCTAACCACACCCTAATCATACCTTAATCACATCACAATCATACCTTAATCACACCCTAATCATACCTTAATCACACTCCAATTACATTCTGATCACATGCTAATTGCATGCTAACCGTACCGAACATCGGTGATTTATGCTTTTCTCTCACTATTTCCCGTTGGTCAGTGACCATTGGTTCGGAGAGAGAGGACTGTGGTGAGGGCGGGGGTTAAAAGGAGGATCTAACATCAACTTCACTACCCATCATTGACAATATGTACTCCCGTGCTCGACAATATGTACTTTCGTGCCCCACAATATGTACTATTGTCATTGACAATATGTACTTTCGTCAAGCAGGCAAGTACCACGCCCCCTCTCCCCATTACTTCCCGTTGGTTCGGAGAGGGGACGGGGGTGAGGCTGTATTATTCTGAGACAGGACGTGCCGCGAACCCATAAGTCCGATAGTTTTCGTTCAGCGTTTTCACGTAGCTCAAGTTGAAGAACAAGTAGCAACCATCGCTTGAGTATTTTGGAACTGCCGACCAATAGCAACCGCTGTCGCCGACACCGTTCAAGGATCCATTGCTGTAGTGGAGATAACCCGAAGCAGGGAAATTGATAGCGGCAGTCTTACTGCTATTGGTCCAGAAATTATGACCGAAGTTGCTTTGGTAAGTCTGCCAATCGCGTGTACCGTCAACATTCGTTGCGCCTCCGTCCTGCCCCGTCGTGGTAAAGCCAGTAAAGGCATTAGAAGCTGGCATCTTGAAACCGGCAGGGCAAGGATCATAGACAGTCTTAACGACAAAATTATCATTGAAACCTGTTGTCGTGTTATCGGCTGACCAGAGGTTATAATAACTGTAGTTGCTACTCCAGTTACTACCATATGTATAGAACTTACCAGGATTAAGAATACCATTCATGATAGACATGTTATCACCTGCATTCTCCGTGAAATGGCTGTTTGTAGCCAAGGCTGATGATGCAACACCAGGGAAGGCATCCTTACGGCCGAACTGATAAAGGGTTGTAGCACCCTTCTTAACACCACCAGGATTCTGGATAATGTTGATGACGGTATACGCCTTTGTTCCATTGTTAGCAACAGTCTGCTCAACTTTCACCTTGACAGTACGGGCACTGGTATAAGTAGTACCGGTCCACTGTGTCGGCTTCCAACCCAAGGTTTCTTTGGTGAAGTTATAAACAACACCTTGATGGTTAGTAACAGGAATCTTATCAAGCGCATCCTTAGGGGCAAACCAGAGATGCCAAGACCAGACGATGGTGCTACCCTTCTTGACGGCAACAACGGCATTACCGCTCTGGATGTCGCTTTCCTTAACCTCGAAGTCGAGGAAAGTATCACCACCATCATGCGCGATAGAAAGAGAAGAAACAAGGTTAGCAGCATCAGCCCAAACAACCTCTGCCCCATCGACACTTGCATTGGCTCCGCCGTTGGTCTTCTCAATCCATGGGTTATCAATGTTGTGCCCTGCATGGTCTTGGAAGTTATATAAGACACTCGACTTACCTGTAGCGGCATGGCTAATATAAGCGTTCGCATTAGTTGAACCGTTCTCAATGGCATTACCATAAACAAGCGGGATACGGTAATGACCGGGAGCAGAGATAAGATAAGAGTTGGCAGTGTTGCGTAATGTTGTATTACCATTGTGATCGTGCAAAGAAAGGTCATAAGGAGCAGAAGAAGAACCTAAGACTGTTGCATGCTTCAATCCATCATTGCGTTGTTTAAAAAAATCTATCAGGTCTGCCTTCTTAAGTGTAGCCGTACCCTGGTCAGCAGCTGTGCCGCCATCGCCTTCGGTCTTGCTAAGGCTGGTCAGCCATGCTGGCTTCTCAGCCATAGAGAATGTACCATCGCCATCGGCATCGTAACCTACGACTTTCCATGCCACAGCCTGCTTTGTTCCGTCAGCAGCTTGGCGATAACTTGTAACGCCGTAAGGTTGTGATGTGGTTTCGTCAAAGTAGGCTGCACGGTTTGGGTCGGTTGGCGTGAGTACATAGTTCCAGGTGGAGTTGGTTTCGCTTAACTTAAGTGTACGTGTTGTGCCGGCTTTCCATTCGCCTTTCAGTGTTGCTGTGATTTCAGTGTTATCCGTGAAATGCACATAAGCAACTACGCTATTACCCGTAAGCACCTGAGGAATCATATAGAAAGTGTAGTTATCACCCGTGTTGCCCATGATGGTAATGTTAGGGTTTTGGCTGGTGCTTACGCTTAAGCCAGAGAGCGTGGCAGTACCACGGGTTGCCCCCGTGTTATCCCAGGTTGCACCTGCACCATTAAACGCATTTGAGAGCTTATACTTGCTCTTCATAATGGCATTGCGAATCTCAACCTTGTCAATGGTCTTGTTCCAGGAAAGGTTCTGACCAACGGCAAAGCGGATGGCAGTAAGGGCATGACGGAAGTCAAGGTTGGTTGTTGGCTGTTCAAACTGCTTGGCATAGTTGACATTGCCTGTGCAAGCCGTCATAAAGTCCTTCTGGTCTCTGACGTTAGGTTCTACCGTGAAGTCAACACTTGGAGCATTGTCGGCAGAAGTCATATCGTTGATAGTTAGTTTAGAATAGCTGTCCTTGGAAGGATAAACAGCATAGAAACGTGCCCAAGGCTGGAAGATAGACCAACGGATAGGAGTATAAAGCTCGCCGTTGCTCTTGGTCTTCACGGCTTTGAACCACTCGGGGGTCGTCAATATGCTTGTTGCAGCAACGCCACGGATACCCGTTGAAGAGAAGTCGCCGCCAATCGTGCTCTCTATGTTGGCACGTGTGTGTGCATCAGCCTTCACAGGGTTCACACCCTCAACGGCTGTCTCAATGAAGCATACATTGAGGTTACGATTGCTGTGCGCAGCAAGTTTCTGTCCGGCAAGGTCATTGTTACCAAGCCCCGGAGTGATGGCACCACGGGTCATCGCTGCACCACGGGCAATAGCCTCTGACTGCACATCATTCACACTAAAGCGTACCAAAGCATCATTGCTTCCGCCCTGGTTGGCTGCCAAATCATCGTCGGAGCAGGAAGCAAACGACAACGCCATACCGCCAACAACAAAGGCAGACAGCGCATAATGGAAAATATCTTTCTTCATCTTTTAATAAATGTCTTATTGATTCTTACTTGTTATCCTTCAATCTCGTCATCTGGGTTGCTGTCATCTGACGTAGGAGAGACTACCCGAATTGCTCCAGGCACCTGGCTACCTGTGCCGCCAGCACCAGGGCGCACCGTCGGGCTTTCCGCCAACAAGTGATACTCTTCATCAATACAGAGTATTGATACCTCAGGCTTTTGATAAGCCTTTCTTTCTTCCTTTTTCATATTAATTCCGTTTAAAGAGATACACAAGCGTGTATCGGGTTGGTTATTATTTTTTCAAGTTAATTATCGATTTGCGATTACAGGTTGGACAACTCTTCAAGAGTGTTATATAGGTTTATGACAGACATAATACAAAATCAGGCAAAGGAAGCTCCGAAGAGTCCTTTGCCGAAAACAGGTTTCATACGGCGGTATTCCACGCGCACGTACAAGTGAGAGAGATAATGATTTATTTGCGCTTGTACTTGAGAGAGAGAGAGAGAGAGAGTACACAATTATTTGGAACTACCAAATAATTCTCCATCTTTTTTCCACTTATCTTAGTTAAAGAATCTAATGCAGCACGCAGCGTCTTCACACCTTTATTATATAAGGCGCAACCCGTTGCTGAATTAATATTCTTTATTATTCTCATCGCTATTATGAGTTAATTTTAGTTTAACCGGGCGCAAAGGTAATAATAATGTTTAAAACAAGCAAGGAAATGATAAATAAAAACTAAAAAGTGTCTATAAAACCAATTGTGTTATAGAACATCATACGGAGAACAATACCAACAGCAACAAAAAACTTGCCCCTAACACCAAGAAGGGTGAAAGGGGCAAGGAAACGAAAATTAAAACCAATGCCTTTAACGGCATTTCGTCGGCAGCATCACGCCGCGAACAATAGTAAGGAAGCCTCCCCAAGCCTCGCCCCAATAAAGAGGGAAAGGAAGCCTCCCCAAGTTTCTCCCAAGGAGGGGATATCCTAACGGGCAGTCATGGGGTAAGCATTTATAACCGTGTTGATGTATTTCTTTATTAATCATTATACTAATAAGATCAACACAACCTTGACTTCCTTTTCAGTGTTTTTATACCCAGCAGTTGGGTAGCGTTGTACCCAGCTGCTGGGTAGCATCGTACCCATTCGCTGGGTAGACCCCTACCCATTCGCTGGGTACGATAGGACTTCTTCGTTGGGTACGATTGGAGTTATTCGTTGGGTATGATTAGAGCTTATTTCTTTAGATATCACCTTTAGGAGGTCACATCTGTAAAAGACTGTCGCACGGGTTACTCAAACACGCCCACACTATACCCATTACGTCGAGCGTACCGGTACAAACGAACTTGCCCACTTCCAATGTCCAAACTGTTCGCACCGCTACTGCCCCAGTGCCCAGCACTAGATGATATATAGTAGCCCATTGATCCAATATCTCGTAGCTGCCCATAGAGATAATAACCCAAAGCGGGCAAGTAGAAGTAAGTACTTGCGTCAGTAACAGAAGGTAAACTGTTAGATGCAGGCCAAGACCGAGCATTGCCGTGTATTCTCCAATCTATTCCATCAGGACCGGAGGTAGTGTTGAAGCCATTTATATTTGCTTTCTTTTTAAACCACATACCGCCCTTATATAAATGATCCATGGTCGTCCAAAGCTCGTCCGCATCCCAATGAGGTTCACCTTTAATAGCGTACCAAACCATTTCATTAACGTTAGGGAGATCTTTACATGGCTCGTGCGTTGCAGGGTTATCTACCATAGGAGAATATGCTTCGTTGTTGTAACGTGGGTCTGTGTTGTTCTTAGGGAAGTTTGTATTGGCAGGCTGTGTTGTTGTTGTCGGCTGCCATGGATCTGCGCTATTCCACTCATGACCTGCCCAATAGTTCTGCTGTGCATCCCACATATAATACTTTGTACCATCGTAATCGCGTGGGGCAAGGTTAGCCGTTATATCATTGATTGAACCTGCAGTACAATTAAGTGTTATATACTTAGACACAGTTCCTTCTATTGTGCCACTAGGATTATCCACCGTATTGCGGAGCCAATAACGAATGCGGAAAGTATGTGTACCTGGTGCTACAACTGCATAAGTAGCATTCTTGCTCATATCCTCAGTAGAATTATCTATTGCAAAGCCTGAACCCGTTGTGACGGTAATTGTCTTTGAACCACCTGAAGCAAGCGTAAGTGCACCATCGGCTGCTATATCGTAGGTTCCTGCAATATCATCATCGCTCATAATCTCAACTTTAATCAGCTTACTGCGCTTTACATATTCGTTACTTGTACGAGGAATAAAGCAAAGATAAGCAGCTTTATGATTGAGTGAAAAGTTATAACCACTACCGACTCTGCTACCTGTTGCAATACCGCAATCACCTGATTCTCCAGCATGATCAAAGTTGTTTGGTGCTGATTGTATTTGTTCTGCTTTAATTTCTACTTGTGCCTGTGAACCTGTAACAGCCTTGTTTGTATAAAGAATATCATGTGAAGTGCCTGTATATGTACCAGACAAAGTAAACTTTGCAAAAGACTGGGTTGCTACAGAAGGTATTGTTGCAGCTCCACTCTGCTGCCAAGTTCCAGCATCATCCTTTACCCATATCTTGTCACTGCTGCTCCAATTTACGGAAGCACCAGATCCTTTTGTATGATTAAGAATAGCTGTACGTGTTGTTGTGCCTGGCTGAGAAGTTCCCGTAAAGACAGTTGCACCAGCAGGAATATTGTTTTCTTTTTGCTTTCCTTCCTGCACTGTGTCGTCATTTGCGCAGCTGGCAGCGAACAGCAAAGCAGCAAAGCCGTAACAAAGACCTTGCATTACCGATCCTATAGTCGTTCTTTTCATAAATGTATTCATCTTGTTTTCTTTTGCTTGGTTATGATTAGTTATTAGTTTCTGATGCCCAAGAAGGAACACCTGGAGTCTCATCTTCATCATCCCAACCGAAATGACGCTTTGCATCACCAGTTGTTGTACCTGCTGAAATTGTTCCCGCATTACCGCTTGCATTACCCAACAGGGTTTCCATCTCTGTACAGACGATACTGCACTGGGGCTTTAAATAAGCCTTTCTTTCAATTACTGTCATGTTGTTTGGTTTTAATGGATACACTGTCTGTGCATCCTGTTTATTATTATTGTTTACGAATAGTCGTTGTGTATACATCTCTTTTTAAGTGATATAAAGATATAGCACACAAATAAGGCAAAGAAAACTTGCTATAAGTTCTTTGCCTACATGGGTTTGTACGGCGTACCACGCGCGCGTACGAGTAAGAGAGATAATGATTTATTTACGCTTGTACTTGAGAGAGAGAGAGAGAGAGAGAGTACACAATTATTTGGAACTACCAAATAATCAGCCATCTTTTTTCTGTCTCCTTTAGTTAAAGAATCTAATGCAGCACACAACGTTTTTACACCTTTATTATATAAGGCGCAAGCAGTAGCCGAATTAATATTCTTTATTATTCTCATCGTTATTATGAGTTAATTTTAGTTTAACCGGGCGCAAAGGTAACAATAATGTTTAAAACAAGCAAGGAAATGATAAATAAAAACTAAAAAGTGTCTATAAAACCAATTGCGTTATAGAACATCATACGGAGAACGATATCAATAGCAACAAAAAACTTGCCCCTAACACCAAGAAGGGTGAAAGGGGCAAGAAAACGAAAATTAAAACCAATGCCTTTAACGGCATATCGTTGGCAGCATCACGCCGCGAACAGTAGTAAGAAGGAAGCCTCCCCAAGCCCGTTCCCAACAAAGAGGGAAAGGGGAACCTCCCCAAGACCCTTGGGGAAGTCTTACCTTTTTATTTATTACTGTGGATTAATCTCCTTCAGCAGGCGGTCAGCGTGTCCCCACTTGTCCATAAGATAGAGAACGAAGCGGATATCAACACCAATACAACGTGCTAACTTGCGGTCGAAGTAGATATCACTGGCAAGACTATCCCAGTTTCCATCGAATGCAAGACCAATGAGTCTGCCCTTTCCATCGAACATTGGAGAGCCTGAATTACCACCTGTAATATCGTTATTGGTAAGGAAGCACAGTTGCATCTTACCTGTTGTCTTATCCGTGTAACGACCGAAATCCTTTGCACTCATGAGGTCCATCATGATTGGTTCAGCCTTATAGTCTTCGAGTTTATCGCCACGTTTCATCTTCTCTACAATACTTTCAGCTGTTGTGTAGTAGTTGCTGTCGAAGTTACCAATCATGTATCCACCCACCTGACCATAGGAAAGACGCATCGTAAAGTTAGCATCACTGTAGTGAGGCATGTCCATTTCCATCTGTACCTTTGCTTCACAGAGTTTCTTTTCTTCGTTGTCAATGGAGTCAGACTTACCCGTTAAGTCCTTCAGAATACCTTGATAAGCAACGATAAGTTGCAAGCCAAGCTGTACACCTGGGTCTTTCAGGGTCTTATCATCATTATAGAATTTATGGTCTTTCTCCATTAACTTACTCTTAGCATAGAGCCATTCCGTATACTTCTTATAATCATTACCGAAGCTTTTCTTTATTGTGCTGTATACATCAGGTAGGTATTTAGCTGGTACATGTTCGGCATAATTCTTCAGCATGGCAGCAGTCATCTCCTTATCAAGTGCCAAATTCCATTCGTCACTATTGTCTTTGAACTGCATATATTGCTTCTTTGGATTGTCCTTTGG
>FLSH01016882.1_pt1 | contig 18024 bp, 10 predicted proteins | sample 1550441 | NCBI WGS metagenome assembly FLSH01 (sample SAMEA4031756, study PRJEB14383) | metagenome | biome: human; feature: oral; material: saliva | place: Philippines | collected 2014 | reverse complement strand
GGCCCCTCCCCCTTCCCCTCCCCCGAAGGGAGGGGCGTAGAATGCGTGATACCCCTACATGAGATTACAAGTGGACAAGTTTACGTGTAAACAAGTTGTCCTGCTTGAGTGTTGAGTCTTTTTACAAGCAATCTACAAGCATACCCCTTGTGATTAACATGAGTTTACAAGTGGATAAGTTTACGTGTAAACAAGTTGTTCTGCTTGAGTATTGACTCTTTTTACAAGCAATCTACAAGCATACAGTACATTTCACGCCCCTCCCTTCGGGGGAGGGGAAGGGGGAGGGGCCAGTTGTTAGGTCTTGTTCTATTTAAAACTTCACCGCAACACTTCCCATCACATTAAACCCTGCCATTGGGATAAAACCAATCTGCGTGTAACGGTTCTCATTAGGATGACCGTTGTTGTCAAGGATTGAGCTGTACACCCATCCGCTGGCTGCATAATGGCGATTGAAGATATTGTTGAGGTTCACACCGAAGACAGCTTCCTTCAAACCTGCAATGTGCTTGGTAGGACGAAGGGTATAGCTGAGGTTGACATTCGTCTGTGAATAGCATGGCAGTGAGCGTGTCATGTTCTCGGTATTGTCGAGATACTGACGACTGACAAAGTTTGTATGCCATACAGCCTCAAAGCCTTTATAATGGAGATTGAGCATACCATTGAGTATGGCTGATGGTGAGAATGCCAAAGTAGAGTGGTTGTAATGAATCTTACGGAACGAAGACTCCCAATCTACACTTGCCATCTCGTCAAAGTCCTTGATGATATTACGACTCAAAGCAGCGTTACCCTCAACGGTCAACCATGACAGTGGACTCCAGCCAGCCTCCAACTCAGCACCCATACGATAGCTGTCCTTGATATTTGTAGTCAGATTCTCACCGATATCACTCTGCGCACCAGTCTGTACGAACTGGTTGTTATAGTCCATATAATAGAAGTTCACCCCTGCTCTCCAGTTGCGACCATTGTATTGATAGCCCATTTCGATATCTACCATACGCTCTGGAGATGGTGCAGGATAACTACCGTTATTGGTGAAGTTATTACGTTCTGGCTCACGACTGGCATGTGCTATAGAAGCGTAAGCCTTGTGACCACCACGATAATAGCTGATACCCGCCTTCGGATTGACGAAGTCATAACGCTCGTTGATGTCTAAGAGCTGGTTCTGATAGCCACTTCCGACCTTATAGAAACGGTCGTTCTGACCATCAGTCATATACTCCACATGACGAATCTGCAGGTCCATAAACACGTTCCAATAGTCTGCAAAGTTGTATTTTGCCTTGAAGAATCCGCTGTAATCATACTTATGTGCCTTAGAGTCATAATACTTATAATCATTGCCACCAGAACGATACTTCGCATCTGCCTCCTCATTCTTTATATAAGTAAGGTAGCCGAAGTGACTGCCACGGAACTGCTGCAGGTTTAGTCCGCCTGTCACATCCCAGTTCTCGTCCTTGTAATTGCTGGTGTAAACAATTCCGTAGGTGTGCTGTGACAAACCTTTCAGGCGTACGAAGTCAGACTTCTTGATAAACTTACCATTGCTATCGGTGAACGCCAAACCGAACTTTGCAAACTTTGTGTTATGCTTAAATTCGCTGTAATAGCCGTAACCGTAGGTGTAATGCAGGGTTACGTTATGACTCCAATGGTTGGAAGGGTGGAAAGCAAACGATAAGAGGTTATGATTCTGATAAAAATTATCTGTCGTCTTGTTCCAGAATGAGCCGTCACGCATCGTGTAACGTACTGTCTCGTAGTTGCCGTTTGCGTCCTTAACGAAGGCTCCGTTAGCATCGGTCTGCAGGTATTCATAGAGTTGGTTGAATTTACCTAACCCTCTCTCGTACATGTCTTTATAGGTCATGATACCAGTCTTAGCACCGTAGGTGCCATCCATTAGACTCAAGTCATTACTACCCGTAACGACACCATTCCATGCCTGTCCAGTCTTCTCGAAGTTGCCGATGTTCTTATAGCTGATGCGGAAGTTATCGCCCAACCATGTTAGTCCACCATAGTAAGAGCCCGAACGTCCACTCGTTCCGTTGACATATCCGTCTGTTGCGGTTTCGTGGTAAGCTCCATCGAAGATAAGATGATTGAAGAGCAGACCTGTAGAGAACTTCAAACCAGCGTTATACGTATTGTATGAACCGTATGAACCACTTACCTCAATGCTTGGTTTTCTACTTGGTGCACTCGTTGCCAACGACACCGAACCACCGAAAGCACCGTCGCCATTGGTTGAAGTACCGATACCACGCTGTATCTGTACACTATTCATCAGCGATGCGTAAGAGTTCATATTTGCCCAAAACACCGTCTGATCCTCAGGCGAATTGAGTGCAACACCATCTAAGGTGATGTTGATTCTACTGCCCGCAGCACCACGGATACGCATTGCTGCCGTACCCGTTCCGAGTCCGTTCTCACCCCAAGCCAATACGCCCGGCGTCTGTGAGAGGAGGAATGGTAGTTCACGGCCACTCTTAGAGAATGCCTCAAGTTCCGTCTTTTTGATATTAGAAACAGCGTATGGAGCACTCTTTGGCGCACGAACACCTGCCACAACGACCTCATCAAGATGCTGTTGTTTCAGTGTGTCCGTCACTGTTTGCGCCTTTATAGCTGCCACGCACGTCAGTGCAGCAGTAAACAGGATAATTCTTTTCATATCCCAGGTTGATGATTTAAGAAAAAAGTATAAAGGGGGAATCTTCCTACGACGGCATTATCCGTATCAGGTCAATGGGTATAATCTCAGCAAGCCCAAACAGGCAAGCACCCCTTAGTTTCCATTCTGAAAACCACTGCAAAAGTAATACTTTCTTATCAAACTGCCAAAAGTAATCTGTACAAATATCGTATGCGTGTGTTTATATTCGTGTCTTTCTATATAGGGAGTGATAACTCTTCTCTGATATGAGAAACTATTACACTTCTCACAATATAAGTTTTGTTTTGATTTGCTGTCACTTTTAACATTTCAATCATTCCCTCTGTAATCTAACGAGTTATCTTGTGCTTTTAAGTGATAGCAGTGACAGCAAAATTGAAATACGCAAAAAGGAAAGAAGATTAGAAGTGGCTAAAACCATAGATTTCATGATTTCATAGCTAACATTACTATTAAGCTCAATCGTGCAACAACTTGTTGCACAATTAGAATAAATCTCAGAAGTACTTTCGGTACTCGGTCGTAACAATGCCATGTAGACAGAATAAATCTCCTTTTGTCCTTCCGTTTTTTTTATTCTGTCTCTTTTGTCCTTTTTGTTCATTTTGTCATTCTGTCTTCTTCCGTCCTTCTGTCTCTTTTTATTATTCTGTCATTTTTTGTTCATTATGCTTTCTGTCTCTTTTGTCTTTCTGTCTTGTAAAGATAATTCTAACATCGAAAAACAGAAGGGCGTAAATTGCCTTTCAATTAACGCCCTTTTGGCTTGCAAAAGATGCCCTTTAAGCCCCTTACTAACGCCCTTTTGGAGTCCAATTAAGCACCTTTTCTGTCTTGCCTTTGTAACTGATTGAATTTCTGACTGTTGTAGGCTTGCGCCTTATACGTATTTTCTACCTTTGTTTTAGGTGTTTTCCTTGATTTTATGTTAATATTTTTCACTCAATACTCCGCCTTTTATAGCTTGCAAATGGATAGCGATTTTATGTCGGCAGGAGGATACTAAAAGAGGTTATTGGCTATCTAAGTCATCTGTTTCTCACTATAAAGTATTATCTTTGTGGGCGAGTGTTACTCATGTATGTTTTATCAACGAAAGCATTGTTTTATGGAGAAGAAGGTTTATTTTGCAGGTTCTATCCGTGGTGGAAGGGAGGATGCGGCTGTGTATAAGCGCATTATAGATTATATCAATGCGACAGATACGGTGTTGACGGAGCATATCGGATTAGGGAATTTGAGCGTGACGACACGTACAAAAGAAGATGACGAGCATATATATGAGCGTGATACAGAGTGGCTTAGATCGTCAGATGTACTAATAGCAGAATGTACGAACCCTTCTCATGGTGTTGGTTATGAATTAGCATACGCTCAGGCTCGTAATATCCCAGTCCATATCTTCTATGACAAGCGCAAAGCCAATATCTCCGCTATGCTGAATGGCAACGCCTATTTTAAGGTTTATCCATATGAGAACGAAGCGGAGATATATCCCGTTCTGGATAAAATCTTAGGAAGTAAGTAGGGCGATTTAATTGAGAAAAATCAATATTCGTGGTTGACTGTATTCTCCTATTCTTGTCAAGATAGGGACGAACACACTTGCTTTTTCTGTTATAAAGCAAAGTGGGTAGTGAGCATCACACTTCTTGGGCGAAGCTGGTAGAGGGTGTAGCTTTCGGAAAGATTGCTGTTAGAACGATAGATAAAGGTTTTTGTATTGAAGACATTATCGACGTTCAGAACGAATTGTATCTTCTTTTTTGTTTTAAAGGTGATACTAAGATTCATAAAGGTGTAATCCTTTTTATCCGTAAAACCACTGTTATGCGTGTATTGTAGGTTGGTGTTAAGTATCAGTCTGTCAGGGATAAAAGCTATGGAGAGCGCAGCCTCATTGCTAAAGTTGCGAATCATATTTGTGTAGTTACCCGACTTTGATTGAGAGATTGCCCATCGACAGCTCTCTGTTAGTCGGATGTTCTTGATAATATTAAAAGCAAGGTTGGCAGAGACGAAGAAACTATTATACTGATAGTCGGTGATGACAGACTGGCGCAGTATCTTGCTGGTGTTAGCTGAATAATCAGCTGTTGCCCCGATACTCATGTCGTGCCAAGCAATCTCCTTTCTTACATTTGCTGTCATAGAGAAGTTGTTTTGGTGGTTCGGAGCATATTCAGCTTGCAGTAGTGTATGCGCATTTTGGTCTATTGTCGTACCATAAATCATGTCACTCCATGAGCGACTAACCGCCCCAGAGAGGTAGGCAAAGAACTGATGTGGGATATTCTTGTAGTGTATCTTCCCATGTTTTGGTAGATGCTGTAGAAAAATAAAATAATATGTTTATGATACCAATAATATACTTATTTTGGGATATTTTGTTATAGCACATGTAAATAATTGGGATTTTTTTGTCTTTTTAAAAAAATAATATTATTTTTGCCACTGTAAATGTGAATAAAAAACCTAAATCAAATATTAATGCACTTTTGATTATATATAAACCTGCCCAGATATGGGCTAATACTATATTTTATGGAACAAATAAACAAACAAAAAATTAGTGAGCAAATTGAAAAAGAGCAGAAAGCTATTTCTTATGACATGAAAGAGTTTACAATTGAGTTTTATGTGTCAAAATTTAAAAAAAACATAGATCAAGACGAGAACGAATTATATGTTCCAGATTATCAACGTGAATTTATTTGGGACGATAAACATCAATCTCGGTTTATAGAAAGTCTGTTTCTTGGGTTGCCTGTTCCTGTTATGTTTTGTGCTGAAATAAAAGAAACAGGTCGATTAGAGATTGTAGATGGTTCTCAACGTATTCGTACTTTGGCTGCATTCATGGATGATCTATTAATTCTTAAACATTTAGAAAAACTTACTCAAATGAATGGATGTAAGTATACTCAATTACCAATAAGTTTGCAAAGAAGTTTTAAAAATATTGCTATAAGAATGGTTGTACTTTCTTCGAAAGCTACAGAGGATGTAAGGAATGAAATGTTTGATCGTATAAATACAAGCAGTGTTCCTCTTTTACCAATGGAAACTCGTCGAGGAGTTTATAAAGGGACGTTTACAGATTTTATTGCTGAGTTGGCTAAAGAAAAACGGTTTACATCTCTATGCCCAATGGCAAAGTATATGCAAAATAGACGCGAGGAGGAAGAATTAATACTACGATTATTTGCTTTTTCAGAGATTTTTCCAAATTATACTCCTGTTGAAACAAAAGGTGTTGCTAATTTTTTAGATAAGTATCTTGCTTCGAAAAATTTGAAAGTTACCAAGCAGGAAATGCAATGTTTAAAAAAACGTTTTTATTCGCTTATTGAATTCGTGGAAAAAGCTTTCCCTGACCAAGGATTTGCGAAAAAGAAAGGTGCTGTTGGTATCTCAAAACCATATTTTGAAGCAATAGCAGTCGGCTTGTTTTTAGCTCTTCAAGAGAATCCAGATCTGAGGGCTGAAAATAAGGAAGAATTGAAGATTAATAAAAATGTTAGAACAGACTTTCTTAATTTAATAGATGGTAGATATCATACGCATACTGCTGTAAAGATTAAGAATCGTATAGAATATGTGAAAAATCTTTATTCAAAATGACTGTAGAGATAAATTTCAATAGAAGAAAAGAAGATATAGAAGAAGCATTTCAACTACTCAATTTTATTGTTTCAATTGAAAGTCACCTTAATATAACATTACAAAGTCCAAATAGTAATCTGATAGTAACACAGGAAATGCAATGTGTTTTGAAAGCTCAGTTCATTATAGTATTATATAATTTGGTGGAATCAACAGTTTGTGATTGTTTAAACTCAATTTATGATGCTATATTAGATGATAATTTATGTTTTGCAAGTCTATCTTCAGAAATGAAGGAACTTTGGAAAAAGTATCTTCAGAAGAGGGATCTTAATGGTAAAGATAAAAAGGATAATGAACTTGCAAATATGCCAATTGAGTTTAAAGAGTGGGCTATTAAAATATCTGGAAATTTAGACTGCAGAAAAATTGATGAAGTTTTTAAGAAACATGGGTGCTGTTTGGATGATTCAAAAAGAATTAAAGTTTGTAATAGTTTTTTGGTGATAAAAAATAAGCGTAATCAGTTAGCACATGGAAGCATATCGTTTTCTGCTTGTGGATCTAATTATCTTCTTTCTGAATTAAAAAAGTTCAAAGAAGATATCTTTTCTTACATAGAAGATCTCGTCAATGTAACGCAAAATTATGTTAAAATGAAAAAATATAAAGTTATTGAGTAATTTTTATTATTTATTTGATGTGGATTGTTTTTACGTTAAATAAATTTATAAGTTTACTTTTAAAGAATACAAGAAAAGGGTGCCCTTATTTACACGATATGGGTACCCTTTTTTTGTTTTAAGGTGTAAGAATTAGTTCTGTCTTCTGCTGTGCATCTGCAGACACCGACAAGGTTAGGGCAATCAGTAGTAGTTTAATCTTTGAATTTATAATTATATCATTTATCAGGTAAATTTAACTCCAATCGGTCATTAGACCACAATATGTATTTTCTTCTTATTATGATATTGTTTCCTAACATCTTTTATTTTCTTATCGGCATCTTATCTATCTTTGTAACTTGACATATCCTGCTACGCCTGCGCCCTAAAGACAGATAAGATGCCGATAATAAAACAAAATATGTTTGGCTCTAATGAACGAATGGGCTTTAAAAAAGCAATAATAGTCACGGAGGCACCATCGGTGCGTAGAGCAACGGAGGTTATTTGCCAGTTTTATTTGAGATTCTATGCCCAAAGCATTTACCTCAAATGATGTCAAGAATCTGTAAGCTACACCTCTGTCGCTCTTTGTGCCATTGGCACCTCCCTGACATTGCACTCTTCTCCTTCCACTCTGTGCCTCCGTATGCCTTATTATGTAAGAGTTTAGATTATCACTCTATATTTCGGAAGAACTATTTTTCTTCTCATGTGCGGCTATGGATGCCAGCGTATAGCAATCTAAAATCCACTACAGATTATATTTAAAGAGAAATATCCGTCCCCTTAAACCTTGTCAAAGGCGGAACATGATTCTAATAATAATTTTCCTGTCACTTCTGTCACTCTGAATGAAGATGTAATAAGTTAGTTTACAAGGGTTTCTGTCTAAATGTTAAAATGACAGCAAACAGAAATAAAAGTATTGTTAGATTTAGGTCTGTTATTCTCTTATGCTGTGAGCGTAATAGTGTAAGGCTCCTTTCGCCTATCAGTTGTAATAAGAATGTGAAAACCAAGATGTAGATTTGGAGTTGTCATAGGAAAACGTTATATTTGCAGAAAATAAGCTGCACTCGGCAAATTGAAAGCAAGCTTTCTTTGCTCTCGTTTGCATTATTTTTGCAGAAAAATATAAACAGGAAGTATAATTATGGCAGGCACAATGACAAACATCGAGAACAATACGATACGCATGTATTGGAACGCATTGCGTTCGATGAGTAAGAATATTCGGTTGGGCTTAGCTGTGAAACTTACTAACTCTGTGCTCGAGGAAGAACGTAAGGAAATGTCCGATGAAGCCTATACAGAAGAAATGCTTAATAAGTTTTTTGGGAAGTGGGAAGGAAACGAAACTGCTGAAGAACTGATGGGTATCATCAAGCAGAATTCCAGTTCAAGTGAACCAATTAGCTTTGAAGGCGTATGAAAAGTAAGAGCTAACATGGTCAGGTTTTGCTTGATAGCAATGTTCTAATTCATCTCCTACGTAAGAATGAAAGTGTACGGCAACACATCTTGGAAACAGGGTAGTGCAACTGTTGTGTGTCTGAGATTTCTATTGTCGAGTTGCTTTATGGAGCAGAATGTAGTGCATATCCAGAAAAGAACCGTACTCTTTTGAAAGACTTGCTCAACCAACTTGAGATAATCCCTTTCTCTGTTTGTATCGAAGAGTTCTGTCGTCAGAAAGCTGTATTGCGAAGAAAGGGACAAATGATAGAAGATAATGATCTTTATATTGCCTCTACGGCACTTACGTTGGGGATTCCAGTGGCAACAGAGAATGTAAAACACCTTGCACGTATAGAAGGATTGGAAGTGCAAAACTGGGATAATCGATAATTACGACTATTTTCTTAGTAAGTTTGTTTGATTAAATAATATATTCTTAACATTGCTTGTTAAGAAGTGTTTTTCCTATTTAATGAATGATAAAAACTTACCTTTTGTTGAAGTAAAAAGCTAACTTTGCTTGTACTTATAATGTATAGACATTTATAAAAACTAAAAGCATAAAACTATATTTACAATGAAAAGTTTAAAAGATATTCTGCCTTGGGAGGACCGTCCAGAAGGATGCAAGGATGTGATGTGGCGTTATTCAAAGAACCCAATCATCGATCGTTATCATATTCCTACATCAAACAGTATCTTCAACAGTGCTGTTGTTCCTTTTGAGGACGGCTACGCAGGTGTGTTCCGTTGCGATAACAAGGCGGTACAGATGAACATTTTTGCTGGTTTCAGTAAGGACGGTGTGAACTGGGAAATCAATCATGAGCCTATCAAGTTTGAAGCTGGTAACACTGAAATGATTGAGTCAGAGTACAAGTATGACCCACGTGTTACATGGATTGAGGATCGTTATTGGATTACTTGGTGTAACGGTTATCACGGACCAACAATCGGTATTGCTTACACCTTCGACTTCAAGAAGTTCTATCAGTGTGAGAATGCTTTTTTGCCATTCAACCGTAATGGCGTCCTCTTCCCAGAGAAGATTAACGGAAAGTATGCGATGTTGAGTCGTCCAAGCGACAATGGTCACACTCCTTTCGGTGACATCTATATCAGCTTCAGCCCAGATATGAAGTACTGGGGCGAGCATCGTTGCGTAATGAAGGTGACTCCATTCCCAGAGAGTGCATGGCAGTGTACAAAGATTGGTGCAGGTTCAGTTCCTTTCTTGACAGACGAAGGTTGGTTGCTCTTCTATCACGGTGTAATCACTACTTGTAACGGTTTCCGTTATTCAATGGGTGCAGCTATCCTTGATAAGGACAATCCAGAGAAGGTTCTCTATCGTACTCGTCCATATCTTTTAGCCCCAGCTGCCACCTACGAGTTGCAGGGTGATGTACCAAACGTTGTCTTCCCATGTGCTGCTTTGCAGGATGGCGAGCGTGTAGCCGTTTACTATGGTGCAGCTGATACCGTCGTTGGTATGGCATTCGGCTATATTAAGGACATCGTAGAGTTCACAAAGAACAATAGTATATTATAAGGTGTTAAGTGTTGGGTGTTGGGTGTTGATGATTTGTTAGGTGATAGGTGTTGGGTGTTGAGTGTTGATGAATTGATTAGAAGTAAATAATGATAGCTTCATCACAATTCATCACCACCCACCATCCACCACCTAACACCCATCACCACCTAACACCCACTACCTATCACCTAACTATTCATCACCACCTAACATCCAACATCCACCACCCAAATGAATCATAAGTTCCTATTAGTACTACTCCTTTCCTTGTCTTTCCTCTCGCTGAAAGCGGCTGACAAGGGTGGGGAAGAGCCTGTTGATCTTGTCAATCCTTTTATCGGAACATCTAATTTTGGTACTACCAATCCGGGAGCAGTATGCCCTAACGGACTGATGTCAGTCGTACCATTCAACGTAATGGGTTCTGATTTGAATAAATATGACAAGGATGCACGCTGGTGGTCAACTCCTTACGAATATTATAACGTCTTTTTCACGGGCTATTCTCACGTCAACTTGAGTGGTGTGGGTTGTCCAGAGGTAGGCTCATTGTTGCTTATGCCTACGACAGGAAAGCTGAATGTCGACTATAAGGAGTACGGAAGTACATACGAAAAGGAGGTTGCACACCCCGGTTATTATTCTAATTATCTGAAAAAGTATAATGTGAAGACAGAGGTAACAGCTACTCCTCGCAGTTCTGTTGCACGTTTCACATTCCCGAAAGGAGAAAGTCATATCTTGTTGAACCTCGGTGAAGGACTCACAAATGAGTCTGGTGCCATGGTGAAGAAGGTGAGCGACACAGAGTATGAGGGTATGAAGTTGCAGGGTACATTCTGTTATAACCCTCAGGCTGTATTCCCAATTTACTTCGTGATGCGTGTCAGCAAGAAGCCTACGGAGGCTGGCTATTGGAAGAAGCAGCGTCCGATGACAGGCGTAGAGGCTGAGTGGGATGTCGACAATGGCAAGTTCAAGCTTTATAAGACCTATAACAAAGAACTCTCTGGCGATGATATTGGTGTATGGATGAACTTCAACACAGAGGCTGACGAGCAGGTAGAGGTGCAGATGGGTGTGTCATTCGTAAGTATGGCAAACGCTCGTGAGAACCTTGAAGCCGAACAGCGTGGAAAGAACTTCGACGCCATTCGTGCTGAGGCGCGTACTAAGTGGAATGATGATCTCTCTCGCATCCTCGTTGAGGGTGGTACAAAGACAGAGCGCACCATCTTCTATACAGCTCTTTATCACGTCCTTATCCATCCAAATATCTTGCAGGATGTCAACGGACAGTACCCTGCTATGGAGGGTGATGAGATTCGAACGGTGAAGGAGGGCAATCGTTATACAGTCTTCTCTCTGTGGGATACCTATCGCAATGTGCATCAGTTGCTTACGTTGGTTTATCCAAATCGTCAGCGTGATATGATTCGTTCGATGATTGGAATGTACGAGGAGCATGGTTGGATGCCAAAGTGGGAACTCTTCAGTCGTGAAACCTACACGATGGAAGGTGACCCAGCTATCCCTGTTATCACTGATTCTTGGTTGAAAGGTCTGCGTGGTTACGATATCAATAAGGCTTACGAGGCGTTCCGAAAGTCGGCTCTGACAAAGGGAAGCGAGAACCCGCTGCGCCCAGACAATGACGAATATATGGAGAAGGGATATGTAGCTTTGCACGAGAAGTTCGACAACTCCGTCTCTCACGCCCTCGAATACTACATTGCAGACAATGCCCTCTCACGCTTGGCTACGGCATTGGGTAAGAAAGATGATGCCCGTCTGTTCCACAATCGTGCTTTGGGTTATCGCCATTACTTCAGTAAGGAGTTTGGCTTGTTGCGCCCATTGATGCCAGACGGCACCTTCTATAAACCTTTTGATCCAAAGCAGGGAGAGAACTTCGAACCATCTCCGGGCTTCCATGAAGGTAATGCTTGGAACTATACTTTCTATGTTCCGCATGACGTTATGGGACTTGCAAAGCTCATGGGAGGACAGAAAAACTTTGTAAACAAGCTTCAGAGCGTGTTCGACAAGGGTTATTACGACCCTGCCAATGAGCCAGATATCGCTTATCCTTACCTCTTCTCTTATTTCAAGGGCGACGAGTGGCGTACACAGGTACAGACGCGCAGACTCTTGAAGGAATATTTCAAGAACGCACCAGAGGGCATCCCGGGTAATGATGACACTGGAACGATGTCGGCTTGGGCGGTATTCAATATGATAGGTTTCTATCCTGACTGTCCGGGTGATCCATCTTACACGCTCACTTCGCCAGTCTTTGACAAGGTTACTATCCGTTTGGATAAGGCACAGTGGGGCAGAGATAAGCTCTTGATTGAGACTGTTCGTCCAAATGCTGAGGCTGTTATTATTAAGAAGATAGAATTAGGTGGTAAGCCATTGAACCGCTATCGCATTACGAATGACGAACTCTTGAAGGGTGGCGTATTGAAGTTCTATCTAAAGTAAACGACTACTACCCATCAAACCTCCCACGCATCAGACGGTCTTTAATGTCTTATTACATTATATATAATGATAAAAACAGACATTGTTTGCCGTCTTCTATCCTTGTCCGAACGCTTCGGACAAGTTGTGTGGAGCCTTAACACAAGTTGTGCGGAGCCTTAGCACATTTGGTGCGGAGGCTTAATACGAAACAAAAAGGTGGCAGTTTGCAAGGCAGTCTACTATCAGGAAGGTATTAACCGACCGCAGATAAGAAGACAGACAGCCGACAGTCATCGAAGAAAGAGACATAAAGTAAAAACAAATAATAAAGAAATAAAACCGAAATTTATACTCACGTTATGAGAAAAAAAGTTCTTTTGAGTGCAGTCTTCCTGTTGTTTGCAGCAGCTGTTTCTATGCCTGTTGCAGCTCAGAACATCATTCCACAACCTGAGAATATCAGTCTTTTGAAGGGTCAATTCAAGCTGAATAAGGGTACGAAGATTGTGACCAATCTTACAGGTAGTGATTTCAAGGTGTTGAATCAGTACACTTCTGAGGTGCTGAAGCATCCATTAGCATACGCAAAGAATCCTTCTCAACAAGGCGTTTTCCGCTTGATTTGCAAGGGAACAGCCCAGCAGGCAGCGCAGGCAATGGACAGCGTTCGTCTGCAAGGTTATGAGTTGGAGGTTACACCAAAGGGTATCACCATTCAGGCACTGACCCCAATGGGCTTGTTCTATGGTCTGCAGACCCTTCGCCAGCTCGAAAAGGATGGGCAGATAGCTTGTGTAAAGGTGAAGGACGCCCCTCGTTTCGCTTATCGTGGTTTGATGATCGATTGCTCTCGCCACTTTTGGACAAAGGACTTTTTGAAGAAGCAGATTGATGCGATGGCTTATTTCAAGCTCGACCGCTTCCATTGGCACCTCACTGATGGTGGTGGATGGCGCATGGAGGTGAAGAAATATCCTCGATTGACCGATGAAGCCTCTTATCGCACACAGTCTGATTGGACAAAGTGGTGGATGGATAACGACCGCAAGTATTGTCATAAGAATACGCAAGGAGCATACGGTGGCTATTACACACAGGAAGATATCAAGGATATTGTACGCTATGCAGCAGCGCGCCACATTGAGGTAATCCCAGAAATAGAGATGCCTGGTCATAGCGATGAGGTAGTTTATGCCTACCCAGAGTTGTCATGTACAGGCAAACCTTATACACAGTCAGACCTCTGTGTAGGTAAGGAAGCCACCTATACATTCATGGAGAACGTGTTGAAAGAGGTAATGCAACTCTTCCCTTCTAAGTATATCCATATCGGAGGAGACGAGGCAGAGCGCCGCACATGGAAGACTTGTCCTGATTGTCAGAAGGTGATGAAAGAGAATCACTTAAAAGATGTAGCCGAGTTGCAGAGCCATTTCACCCATCGTATGGAAGAATTCTTGAACCGTAATGGTCGTAAACTCCTCGGTTGGGATGAGATTATGGAAGGTAAGTTGGCTCCTAACGCAGCTGTGATGTCATGGCGTGGCACCGAAGCTGGTATCGAAGCTGCAACAAGTAAGCACCATGTAGTGATGGCACCACAGCAGTTCTATTATCTGAATATGTATCAGGACAATCCGATGGAACAGCCAAAGGCACAGGGCGGATATACTCGTTTGGATAAGACTTACAACTATGAGCCAATCCCTGCAGCGTATAAGGGAAGCAATCTTGAGAAATATATGGATGGTGTTCAGGCGTGTGTATGGACCGAGTTTATTGCTGAGCCAAGTCATTTAGAGTATATGCTCTATCCTCGTTTGTTTGCTTTGGCAGAGACAGGATGGACGAAGAAGCGCACAGGTTACGATAACTTCCGCAAGAGAGCAGTAGTAAATGTAGACCGACTGAAGCGTGCGGGCTATAATGCCTTTGACCTCTCAAAAGAGAAGGGTTCACGTATGGAAAGCCGTAGTGTGACACAGCATGAGGCATTGGGTAAGCCTGTCACTTACTTAGGGCGTTATGCAGAGAAGTATCGTGCCGAAGGCGACAGCACACTGACCAATGGTTTGCGTGGCGATTGGGGTTATCTTGAGGGCCGTTGGCAGGGCTTCATCGACAGTACTGGCGTGGATGTAGTAGTTGATATGGGTAAGGTTACGGACATACGTGACGTTCGTGTTGACTTTATGCACCTCTATGAATCGGTTATCTATACGCCAGAAACAATTGAGTTGATGGTGTCAGAGGATGGTAAGAACTTCAAGACGATTGACACAGTACGACCAGGTATTAAGGCTTCAGAGGACTATCTCGTCTATCCTTACAAGTGGAAAGGAGATGTCAAAGGTCGTTATGTGCGTGTGAAGGCACTCCCTCGCGAGAAAGGCGCATGGATTTTTACAGACGAGATCATCGTCAATCAGAAATAAACGAACACTTGATGGGTTGTTGGAATACGGCTCTGTCAAGACAAATAAGACAAGAAGATTAAAACAATTCAGTATATGAAAAAAAGGTTCTTAACTTTAATGGCGTTTGCTGCAACCAGTCTTTTCGCTTTTGCGCAGGACTATACGCAGTATGTTGACCCATTTATTGGAACAGGCGGACACGGACATGTGTTCCTTGGAGCTAATGTTCCATTCGGTAACATTCAGGCTGGTCCTACACAGAAGAAGCAGGGCTGGGACTGGTGTTCTGGTTATCATTACAGCGATTCAACAGTTATCGGATTCGGACAGATGCACCTTAGCGGTACGGGTATTGGTGACTTGGGTGATGTATCACTCCTTCCTACTACCAATCCAGCACAGCGTGAGGTGAAGTTTGCTCATCGTGCCGAACATGTAACCCCTGGTTACTATTCTGTAATGTTGGCTTCTGGTGTTCGTGTAGAGTTGACTGCCACCCAGCGTGTAGCCTTCCATCGTTACGCTTTCCCTGCTGATGCAACAAAGGGTTACGTTATTTTGAACCTCTCACAGGGTATCGGATGGGACAAGATGACCTCTTGCAGTTTCAAGCAGGAGTCGGCTAAGACCGTCAGTGGCTACCGTATGTCACAAGGATGGGCTAAGGACCAGCGCGTTTACTTTGTGGCAGAGTTCTCACAGCCTGTTAAGTTGGAGTCAAACGAGCGTGACACAATCGGTGTCTTTGCTTTCGACAATGCTGAGCAGCCACTTCTCGTGAAGGTAGGAATCTCTGCTGTGAGTGTTGAGAACGCTCGATTGAATATGCAGAAGGAACTTCCAGGTTGGGACTTCCGTAATGCTGTTGCTCAGGCAAAGGATGAGTGGAACCGTGAGTTGAGTAAGATTGCAATCAAGACACAGGACGAGAGTGCAAGAAAGATATTCTATACAGCATTGTATCACTCAATGATTGCACCTTCTGTCTTCAATGATGTCAACGGTGAATACCGTGGTGCAGATGGTAAGACACATAAGGGTGACTTCACTGATTACACTACCTTCTCGCTTTGGGACACCTATCGTGCAGCGCATCCATTGATGACGATTATCCATCCAGAGAAGCAACGCGACATCGCACAGACGATGCTTCATATCTTTAAGGAGCAAGGTAAGTTGCCAGTATGGCACCTTGTGGGTAACGAAACCGACTGTATGATTGGTAACCCAGGCGTTCCTGTCCTCGTTGATATCGCACTGAAAGGCTATGATATAGATAAGAATGCTGTCTTTGAGGCTGCTAAGGCGTCTGCTATGCTTGATGAACGTGGTATGGGCTTGTTGAAGAAGTATGGTTATATTCCTTGTGATCTCGACCCAGAGCATGAGACAGTAGCAAAGGGATTGGAGTATGCTTTGGCTGATGCATGTATTGCAAAACTCGCCAAGGAATTGGGTAAGACCGCTGATTATAAGTACTTCTCAAAGCGCAGTCAGTCGTATCGTGACTTCTACTTCGATAAGAAGACGAAGTTTATGCGTGGTGTAACATCTGATCGTAAGTTCCGTGAACCATTCGATCCATTCAGTACTGTTCACCGTCAGGACGACTATGCTGAGGGTAATGCTTGGCAGTATGTATGGCTTGTTCCACACGATGTGCACGGTCTTGTAGCTGCCTTCGGTGGTGAGAAACCATTTGTTTCAAAACTCGACTCCCTCTTCATTGTTAGTGGTGATATGGGAGCAGAGGCTTCACCAGACATCACTGGTCTGATTGGTCAGTACGCACATGGTAATGAGCCAAGCCATCATATCCTCTATATGTACAACTATGTGGGTCAGCCTTGGAAGGCAGCGGATAAGATTCGCTATGTACTCAAGAACTTATACCACGACGACTTCGATGGTTTGAGTGGTAACGAGGATGTGGGTCAGATGTCTGCATGGTACATTCTTTCCTCTCTTGGCATGTATCAGGTAGAGCCTGCAGGTGGTAAGTATATCTTCGGTACGCCGCTCTTCGATGAGGCCACGGTGAACGTTGGAGATGGTAAGACCTTCCGCATTGTGGCACATAACAACAGCGACAAGAATATTTATATTCAGAGTGCTAAGTTGAATGGCAAGCCTTATACCCGTTCTTACATTGACTTCAAGGACATCAAACGTGGTGGAACACTTGAGTTTGTAATGGGTAGCAAGCCTTCTCAGTTTGGTGTTAAGCCTGCTGATAGACCCTAAAAGTTTTTGGAGTTAAGGAGTTAAGGAGTTGAAGGGAGTTAAGACAAATGTATTGTTGGACTATATTAATAAAAAACATTACGTTGATATTGAAGTCATCAGATTTTGACCCATATAACATTTGTCTTAACTCCCTTCAACTCCTTAACTCCTTCACCCCTAATAGTGCATCAATCTTTAATACTAATAAACAGCTATGACGAATTTTAATGATGTTGTATCACAGTTCCGTATTGAGGGAACTGTTGAGAGTGTAAGTCCAATTGGTAATGGACTGATCAATGAAACACTGCGTGTAAAAACTGTAGATGCTAATACGCCTGATTATATCTTGCAGCGTATTAACAACGCCATATTCACCGATGTAGACCTGTTGCAGCATAATATCGAACTTGTAACTGACCATATCCGCCACAAGTTGATGGAGAAAGGTGAGACAGATATCGAACGGAAATGTCTGCGTTTCGTACAGGCTAAGGACGGTAAGACCTACTACAAGGATGCTGACAACCTCTACTGGCGTGTGAGTGTCTTCATTCCTAACGCTGTTACAAAAGAGGAAGTAAATCCAGAGAGCGCATTCTGCTGTGGTGAAACCTTCGGTAACTTCCAGAATATGTTGGTTGACTTGAAGGAGCCATTGGGTGAAACAATCCCAGACTTCCATAATATGGAACTTCGTCTGCGCCAGTTGCGTGAGGCTGTAAGTGCTGATAAGGCTGGTAGAGTGGCTTCTGTGAAGGATATGATTGCTGAGTTAGAGAGCTATGCAGACGAGATGTGCCTTGCTGAACGCCTCTATCGTGAGGGCGCATTGCCTAAGCGTATCTGCCACTGTGATACAAAGGTAAATAATATGATGTTTGATAAGGATGGTAAGGTGCTCTGTGTTATCGACCTCGATACCGTAATGCCAAGCTTTATCTT